>LKMJ01000005.1_pt1 | contig 121797 bp, 117 predicted proteins | sample 643391 | NCBI WGS metagenome assembly LKMJ01 (sample SAMN04112250, study PRJNA286221) | soda lake metagenome | biome: soda lake; feature: Kulunda Steppe; material: water; isolation source: sample PL-Br10 brine of Picturesque Lake | place: Russia: Kulunda steppe | collected 2010-07 | reverse complement strand
CCGATCGCCGTGTCGTCTCCGGCCGTGTGCTCGCCGTGTAACCACTCCAGCCCCGAGACGAACGTCGTCGCGTTCGGCACGGCCGTTTGGATCTCGTCTTGCAGTGACGGTGTCAACGCACCGATGACCAATTCGACACCGTTCCCGACCTCGTTGAGACTGTCGGTGAGATCGTCGGTCAGTAGCGATTCATCGCCGATGACGAGCACGATCTCGTCCGTCGCCTTCTTGATGAGTTTCTCCGTTCGATTCTCGACCGCGTCCTGTCCCGCCATTGCCCACACCTCCTGGACGGGTGACTCGTTTTCCTCCTCAACGCTCCCGACCGTCTCGAGAGCCCCCTGAAGTCGCTCGACACGGTCCTCGTACTGATCGCGGAGCGTTTCGGTTGCCTCGTCCAGCGAGACCGCGCGAAACTGCTGTGGGCTCGAATGCTGGATCTCAACCAGCCCTTGCGCTTCAAGGACCCGTATCGCGTCGTACACCCGTGTCCGGGGTACCTCCGTCAGGTCGCTGAGCCTCTTGGCGGTTCCCGTATCGAGACGGGTCAACCCGACGAAGCAGCGAGCCTCGTATTCTTTCAAGCCGAGTTGTTGGAGGACTTCGATCGCTTCCTCCACCTTTGCATCTGTGTCCATGTGTCCCAACCTCCTGGGGGATCCCAGGCTTTCACATACTATTACCGCGCAAGATAGATAGGTGTTGTCACTTCAGATATGACGGATTGGCCTACCGGAACTGGCGACCGCCCGCCAAAAGGCGTTTTCACCTCCCTCTGATGGACGCGCCGAACCGGATGTACTAACGGTGGTGACAACACAGTGCGCGTCTCATACAGTGTATGGCTGTCTAAAAACCGTGTATAGATACTGTAACCCGTTTAATCAGAAAAGAGATATAAGGGATTGGCGACTACGACCTACTGGTACGCAGTTCAGTTCTGTGTCCCAACCACACACTGCTGCGTACCCGATCCGGCCACATTACGTGGCCGGGTTCATACTTCTGGACAACACGCTTCCGGACAGCAGCAAATCCAACGAGTACCGATCCACCCGAGAATCCACAGTCGGCCGCTATCGAGCAATTCGAACGGTTCGGGTTGAGTAGCCACGCCACGCGGAGGATGTCACGATAGTAAATAGACCGAAACCTCTCGTGAGCGAACTCGTCAACGGCGAGAGAGTCTCCGTTCAAAAATACAACCACCGGTGACCGCTGTTCGATCGGTTCAGCCTCAATCGAACTTCTCCAGGAGTTCCCCGTAGAATTTGCTCCCCTCGCTTTCGGCCAGCTTCTCGACGATGAGCTCGGGGGTCGATCTCGCCAGGTGGTCCTTGACCGGCGAGCGGTTGACCTGCAGTTCGCCGTCTTCGAGTCCGACCGCCTCGATCCCGTCGACGCTCACGTCGATCGCGGCGACGTCCCTGATCTCGCCGGCCAGGTGTGAGACGAACACCGCCGTCGAGTCGCTATCGGTCAGCGCTTCGAGTATCCCCGCGATGATCACTGCGCTCGCACCCGGTTCGGTTATCGATTCGAGTTCGTCGACCAACACCAGCCGAGTTCGATCGCCCTCGACGAGCGAGCCGAACTCCCGGAGCGTCGACTCGAAGGCACCGGCATCGAGGGTCCCCTGTGTTTTGGCCTGATAGTGCAACGCCTCGAAGCGCTCGAGACGCGCCCGTTCGGCCGGCACGGGCAACCCCATCTGGGCCAACACGACGATCGTCCCGAGCAGATCCAGCGTCGAGGTCTTCCCGCCGCTGTTGACCCCGGAGAGCAGCGAGACCCCCTCGACGCCGTAATCGACCGGCTCGACGGACTCGAAGGGAACGTCCAAAAGCGGCGACCGGCCTCCCTCGATCTCGACACCTCTCCCCTCGAACGTCGGGAACGTACACTCGAAATCGCGGGCGAACCGCGAGACGGCGAGTTCGACGTCCAACTCGAGGGCCGCATCGACGAGCGTCTCGGCGGGATCGCGCATCGTCCGAAGCTCCCCGGCGAGCTCCCGTTTCAACCGCGTCGAGCGGCGATCGCGCTCCGCGGTCAGGTCCCCGCGCAGTCGCTCTATCACGCGCTCGTCGTGTTCGACCGGGAAAGTCGGCTCCTCGCCGAATGTCTGTCTCGCCAGCGATTCGTGATCCGGGAGATCGAGCGCGTCGACGAGACGGTCCCGCGCCGCCTCGACCGATTCGGCGAACTCGTCGGCCAGCTCCCGTTCCAGCAGCGAATCGACCCCGGCCCCCCGCTCGACGAGCGACAGCAGGTCCGCCCCTTCGATCGTCACGTCGCGCTCTTCGATCGCCGCCCGGAGCCGATCGTTCGCGACGTTTTCGGCCATCGAAACCGCGGTATCGAGGTCGTCGATCGCCGCCTCCAGCCGTGTTAGCTGTTCGTCGCCCGTGACAGTCCCGTCCGCTTCGATCCCGTCGAGGGCGCCCTCGAGCGCGTCGAGATCACACGGCGGCTCCAGCCCCGCACTCCGGTGGACGGCCGCGGCCGCCCGGAGCCGAGAGCGGTTCCGGGCGAAGAACCCGAGCGTTCGTTCGGGGACGATCTCAGCCGGCGTTTCGAGGACCCCCGGTCGAACCCGGACGTCACCGTCGATCTCGATCCCCGAAAACGCCTCGTCGAGGACGATGACCGTCGAATACCCCCGAGCGAGATCCGCGATCCCGCGGGCGTCTTCGACCAACTCGACGCTCAACTCCGGAACGACGTCCTGTGCCTTCGAAAACGTCTCGACGTCGTTCGTCGCCAGACACCGATCCCTGATACGGACGTCACGGGGCGTTTCGAGCGGTTCGACCCCCGAAAGCGCCTCGAGCACTTCGGCTGTCGGCTCCCGATTTACGGCGGTCTCGGCGAACTCACGGACCTCCGCGATCCGATCCGCCGAAGCGCTCGGGTAGAGCGTCCCGATCCGCTTTCTGCCGTACTCCGTGGTCGCGCGCGCCTCGAGCAATCCGAGCACGGATTCGTACAGTTCCTTGGCTCGATCGGTCGCGAGGAACTCGCTCGAATCGCCGTGACGGTGCCGGATCGCGCCCCGAGCGATCCGTGCGGCACGCCCCTCGGAGATCCCCGGCACCCGCGCGATCCGGGCGACGTCACCGGTCTCGAGCGCCGCTCTCGGATCGTCGAGTTCGGCCAACCGTTCGGCCGTCTTCGCACCGACGCCGTCGATCTCCTCCAGTTCCGACAGCTCCTCCGTCATCGCTTACATGAAGTCCGCGATCCCGCTCTGTTTGTTCGTATCGTCCTCGAACACCGACTCGACGGCCCGATCGAGGATCTCGAGGCGCTGTTTCGTGTACTCCCGACAGCCGTACTCCTCGGCGACCCGGATCGCGGTGTCGATGTACTTCTTGACCGATCCCTCGTGGACGGTGAGGTTGACCCGACCGCCGCACTCCCGACAGTCGCCGGTCAACGGGACCCGCCGGAACTTCTCGCCGCAGTCCAGACACCGCGTCTCCTGTCTCGAGAAAGCCCGAAGGTTGCCGATAATGTCCGGCAAGAAGTGATACTCGATGACCCGTTCGGCGACGTCGGTCTCGTCGACGGCCCGCAGCTTTCGGGCCAACTCCAGTTGGGCGTTCATCTTCTCCATCATGTCGCCGAGCGTTTTGTACGCCGAGAGATCCGGCCCGGCGGCGATGTCCACCGTGTCGTGGGTGTGATCGAACCCGCGGTACTCGTCGTCGGTGCCCAGCGTGTCCTCGCCGAGCTGGATCAGGTCCTCGACCGCGCCGGGGTCGGCCATCTCCGCCGTCGCCTCGTAGAACTCACGCGGATACGACCGGACGATATCCATGTTGTGGGCTTCGTCGTCGATCTCGGCGGGGTCGATGCGGGAGGACATGACCAAGGGTGCGTCCATTTTCCCACCTCTCTGGTTAGGGAGGAAAGTTTTAGAAAAATTTATAATTCCATCCATAAGAAGCATGACACAGTCTTCATCTCCGTCGCATTGGCCCGAATATAGCCCATTTACTGAGACCGTATTGGTACCTCTAACTGTAAGACAATAGGTGTTTTCTATATCGGGATTCTTATAATTCATCGAGATGACGGGATCGTACTCGGTCCCACCGTCCGCTCGAACGGGATCCAGATCAGTCCGAGTCGACTTCGGGCTGTTGCCCGTCAGTACCGTCCGGTCGGATCTCACCGGAAGCCGATCTCCGATCTCTACTTCCGTCGCTGGGACCCGCTCGATACCTTCCTCGGACCGCAACATCGTGTGATCGGGTGTCACCCGAAGCGTTCGGCCACGTTCGGTCTCGATTTCGATCATGTGCTCCGGTGCGACGTGTTTCGAGACGGCCGTAACTGGACGAATCACTTCTTTTCCCTCCTCTGTCACCGATGGAACGTACACGTCGCCGTCCAATTTTTGAACCAGCGTCCCGAAGTCGTCCGTCTCGGGGTCCTCGAGCCGCGATTCCACGAGCGTCTCGATCTCCTCGTAGTGCCACCCCGCATCGTCCTCATACCACAGTTTCGTCTCCGGATGGAAGCAGTTGCGCCGCTTCGCGGCGTGAAAGTACGGATGCGCGTATCCGACGGCGGCCGAAGTAAAACCGATCACTCTGCCGACAACTGCGGCCGAGGTGTGCGGCGCCATCCCGAAGACCAACTCGCCGACCAGGTCGTCGCGGGTCTGCAGTTCGTAGTAGCGATCCAGCCCGTAGTACTGCTCTAAGAGGTCGTCGACGAAGTCGGCGGTCCGCATCATGTGTTCGGCGGCCCCATCGGAGAGCACCACGTCCTGGACCCGCAACTCGACGAGCTGGTCTTCGTGTGTCAGCGGCTCGCCGTGGATGTCCTCCTCGTAGCCGAGCGATTTCAGCTGTTCGACGGAGACGTCGAGCTCTCTGGCCCGGACTGACGTGACCGGCAGGTCGGTCATGTCGTATCGGACGGTCCCGTCTTTGAACGAGGAGACGCCGTTTTTCGCCCGGAGGATCCCCTTCTCGATCGGTTCGGGGACTTTGTGCTTCGAGGAGAGCCCCTGGACGCCTTTCAGGACGTCGAAGGCGTTCTCGCGTTCGCCGACCGCCTCCAGCGCCGATCGGTACTCCTCGTGGACGTCGATCGTCGTTCGCTGGATCGCGTCGGCCTCGCTCTCACAGCGCGGACAGATCGCCCGTCCCGATTCGTCGGGTTCGACGTCGATATCGCAGTTATAACAGACGTAGTGTGGCTCCGTGACCGCGTTACACTCCGGACACCGCGCCCGGAACGTCGACGTCTCACACGACAGACATCGCCGTCGGCCGACCTGGGCTTCGATCTCGCCGGGCGTGTCCTGCATCGAGTCGGCGTGTTTCGCCGCCTTGGCGACGTTTCGCTGGGAACCGCCGGCCTCGCCGATCGGGAACAGCGTGTGGACCGCCGGCGAGAGGTCCCGTTTCTCGGACTTCTCGGGACGGCCCATCCGACAGCCGATCCGGGTCGGTGCCCGGGGACGGACCTCGAAGGGGGCGACCTCGTTGACGGCTTTCAGCGCGTTCTCGCCGCCGTCCCAGCGGCGGGCCTCGGTGGAGAGATCACTCCAGGTCCGCTCTAAGCGATCGGTCAACCCGAGCGAGCGGACCAGCGGAACCGCATCGGGGACCGTCAGCGTCTCCTCCCCTTGGGTGTGTTCGACGAGCAGCACCTCCAGGGCCGCCCGGACCGGGTCGGTGTTCGGGAGAACGAGCGTCCGTTCGGTGGCCGCCTCCGTCTTTTGGGTCTCGAGTGTCGACCCGTCCGCTTCGGCCCAGTTCCCTTCGCTTGCGGCTTCGGCAAGCGTCTCGAACCGATCGACGTCGAGGTCGTGCCACAGGTAGGTGTAGGCCGGATGTAACGGCGCGTCGTACTGTTCGGTCCACGCGAGCGCGCGCTCGGCGCTCGGCTCGTTGAGGTCGACCCGGGGTGCGTCCTCGAGCGCCTGGATGTCCGCCCCCGCGTTTTCGAGGTCGCCGCGCCACCACTCGACGGTGTAACTCGCCGGCGATAGCGGGTGGTTGTTCTCGACGAACTCGCCGTAGTTGACGAGATACTCGCCCGCATCGAGGATCGCCTCGACGCCGTTTCGGACCGTCAACGCCTCCTCGGGGTCGTCGATCCGCCGAACGTCGCCGTTGGCGAGTTTGACCGTCGGGCCCTCGATCGTATCGACGGGGATCACGCCGGCCGCCTTGCCGGGTCGTTCGGTCTTGATCTGGGTCCCGGCCGCGAGGAAGTCATCGACGAGATGCATCGTCGCCGGGTGGACGCCGGCCGTCGCGAACCCGTGGTTGCGTGCCCGCCCGTACCGAAGCCGGAAGCCGCCCTCCTCGGAGGGGTGGCCGAACACCGGCCGTCCGGCGATGAGGTCCCTGAGGAACTTCGTTTCGGGTTCGGGTCCCAGCGGGCCCTCGGGGTCCTCCCCCGGTTCGTCCCCGGCCTCCGGATCGTCCGTCCCGTCCGGTTCCGATCCGTCCGCCTCGCCTCCCTTTGTCTCCTCCCCGTCGCTCCCATCGCTTTCGCCGTCCGCCTCGCCGTACGCCCCGTCGATGAGATCCTGCAGCCACGGCCACTCGACCTCCTCTAGCTGGGACGTGTATCGCTGGATCTTCGGCGCCTTCTGGGCGATCCCCTCGCCCAACACGAGACACATCCCGCCGCGGGCGTTGTTGGTGTCGACCCGCTCGAGGTCCCGAAAGCCGGAGACCTCCTCGTCGCCCGTCGCCTCGCCGTCGAGCATCACGGGCAGGTGCTTCGCGATGAACTTCGCCTCCTTGTCTTTCGGGGCGTACTGAAGCCCCGTCTCGTTGTCGTACAGCGACAGCTCCTCGGCGTAGCGTTCGATCTCGTCGTTGCGGGCGTTGTACCGTTCGATCCCGATGAGCGTCCGGGTGTAGTCGGCGACGAGCACCGAAAGCGCCTGTGCGGTCCCGCCGGCGGATCTGATCGGCCCGGCGTAGTAGATGTTGACGAACTCCGTCCCGTCGTCGTTCTCTAAGATCTCCACGCGGTCGATCCCCTCGATCGGCGCCGCGACCACCCCCTCGGTCAACAGCGCGACGGCGGTCCGGACCGCCCCCTCGACTTTGCCGGCGCGGGTGTCGTACTCCCCGACCGTCCCTTCGGCGAAGTCGGCGGCGAGCTCGAGGGCGGCCTCCTCTCTGGAGAGATCGGGGTCCGCCTCCATCTCTCGGACCCGTTCTGCGACCCCGTCGATACCGAGGATGTTCTCGACGCGGTCGGCCATGTCCTTCGCGATCGGGATCTCGACGTCGGCCGTGGGATCGCCGCCGCGCTCGCGGGCCGTCCGCGCCACTTCGAGGGCGTCCTCGAGCCCGTCCTCCAGCCGTTCGAAGTATCGCTCGTCGTCGCGGCGCATTTATAAATCGCGGTGGCTGAACCCGACAGCGTCGCCCGTATCCGTCCCGTCGAACCCCTCCTTTCCTCCCCGCGAGTCACGTTCGTGCTCGGGTCGGGTGACGGACTCGCGGCCGCTCTCGGAACGCCGGTAATTCATACTCCGAGCAACAACCCCGGGGAGCAAAAGACGTTCGCCTTTCGGAACCGCCCCCCGATCGTGCGGGATCGCGGGTGGACTCGGCTACCGCCAGTCGTCGAGTACGACCGTCGTGTCCGTCGACATGGCGAGATAGGCGCCGTCCTGACAGAGTTCGGCGATAACGAGGCGCTCGCCGTCGTCGCTGTCATCGACCGAAGCCATGACCTCACAGTCGGACACCGCAACGGGGGTAGCCGAATCCTGCTGCATATGTGCTAATTGTTGTCAGTCAGTATATAACGGTAACGATGTGAGTCTGTGTCATACGCGGGGAGATCCCGAACTCGGCCCCATGCCCTCCCCACCGGCGCAGAAAAGTCCGTTCGAACGGTGCGTCAGACTCGGTTTCTGAACAGATATCTATTTATATATAGCACAATATCACGTCTGTAGTTACCATTTTACATGGTGGGTGAATATGATAGATATCAACCTCGATAACGTAGAACTGAACGTTAGGATCGACAACGTGGTCGTCGACGACGCGAACGTCGCCGCCGCGGTCGCCGAAGCGGACGAGCAAGGGGACAGCGCTCCGGACGATACGGCTCCGGTGTTGGAGTGGAACGAGCAGCTATCGGCGGCGATCCGAGCGAGCGGAACCGGCCCGGCGGCCACCACCCGGACGGCGGCGATGTTCAACGTCGCCATCTACGACGCGGTGAACGGGATCGACACCGTCCGTGAGGATACCCCGTCGTTCGAACCGTACCACGTCGACCCGGCTGACGCGCCGCCAAGGGGGTCGCGGGCCGCGGCCGCCGCCGCGGCCGCCCACGAAGTGTTGACACAGTATTATCCGTCGGAGCGCGACCGTTTCGATGGGACCCTCGACGACCAACTCGAGGCCATCGTCCGATCGGCGGGGTTCGGACCCGTACGCGAGGGGACGGAGTGGGGCCGCACCGTCGCCTCCGAGCTCATCGATCTGCGTGGGAGCGATGGGTGGGAGGCTTCCATGCCGTACGAGCCGGGCGATGGCCCCGGGGAGTTCAGAGGCGACTGGGGATCCGCACACCTCGCTGACGTCGACACTTGGGGAATCTCGGACACCGAACAGTTCGCCCCACCCGGGCCGCCGAAACTGGACAGCCCCGATTACGCGGCGTCCTGGCAGGAAGTCTATGATCTGGGTGAGGACACCGACGACCGCCCACCCGAACACGTAGAGACTGCCGCCTTTTGGCGCGGTAGCGCGGGAACGATGACGCCCGGAGGTCGGTGGGTACTGATCGCGATGACGATCGCGGCCGAACGGGACCGATCCGTTTCGGAGAACGCGCGGCTGTTCGCGCTTCTTTGCGTGTCGATCGCCGATGCGGCGATCACGACCTGGGATTCGAAACGGAAATACAATTCCTGGCGCCCGCGAACGGCGATCCACGAAGCCAACGCCGACGGCAATCCCGACACCTACGCGGATAAGGACTGGGACTCGCTCGCGTTGGGCGGTTCCCCCGATTACCTCTCCGGGCTGGCCACCATGGGTGCCGCCGGCAAGACCGTTTTAGAGGCCTTCTTCGACGAGGATCTCCCCTTCGAGTTGACCGTCTATTCCGGGCTTGGCCCCGACGAACTCACACTCGAGACCCGGAGCTTCGAGAACTTCCAGGCCGCACTCGAGCAGTCGATCGACAGCCGGGTCTTCGTCGGTAACCACTTCCGATTCAGCCTCGAGGACGCGGCCGCGGTCGGCGAACGCGTCGCATCGGAGGTCCTCGATACCGAACTCCGCCCCGTTGACGTCCAGTAGGAGCTGACGACGCTTACTTTACGCGCGGAACACACTTCGGGCCCGTTTCACGGCGTTTTTGCGATCACCGAACGGTGGGCTTTATCGCTCTGCGGATCGACCCATCCGGCGTGCGACTCGTTCAGGTGACGATCCCCACCGGCAAACGCCAGACGGTGCTGAAACTCCTCGATGACGAGGGGATCGATTACGTCGTTACCGACGAAAGCAGCGGCCGGAAATACACCGCAGTCGCGTATTTCCCGCTGCCGACGAACGCGGTCGAGCCAGTGTTAGAGCAGCTCCGTGACGTCGGTCTCGAACGGGAGGCGTACACCGTCGTCGTCAGCGCCCAGACGGTCCAATCCGAGCACTTCGATTCGCTCAAAGAGCGCTACGACGAGGAAAAAAGCGAAGAACGGATCGCCAGACAGGAGCTCGAGTCCCGCGCCGAGGAACTCGCCTCCGCGCTGCCGACGTACGTCATCATGACCGTCGTCTCGGCGATCATCGCGACGGCGGGCCTCCTCCTCGATTCGCCGGCGACGGTCGTCGGCTCGATGGTCATCGCGCCGCTGATCGGCCCGGCGATGTCCGCCGCCGTCGGCAGCGTCGTCGACGACAGCGAACTGTTCCGACGCGGGATCAGCCTGCAGATCCTCGGCGTCCTTCTGGCGATCGTTTCCGCGACGATCTTCGCCGGCTTCGTCCAGATAACGAACCTGGTTCCGCCCGGACTGGACCCGCTCTCGCTCGCGGAGGTCGAAGAGCGTCTCTCGCCGAGCGTGCTCTCGCTCGCGGTCGCTTTGGGCGCCGGTGTCGCCGGCGCGGTGAGCCTCATGACGGGCGTTTCGGCCGCCCTCGTCGGCGTCATGATCGCGGTCGCGTTGATCCCGCCGGCGGCGACTGTGGGGATCGGAGTCGCCTACGGGGAGCCGGCGCTCGCGGTCGGTTCGGTCGTCCTCGTTTCGGTCAACGTCCTCTCGATCAACCTCGCGGCGCTCGTCGTACTGTGGTACGGCGGGTATCGGCCCAAACAGTTCTTCAAACACGATCGGGCGAAGGCCGCGACCCTACAGCGCGTCGCCGTCCTCGTCGTCGCGATCGGTCTCCTCTCGCTGTTTCTCGGCGGCGTCACGTACGACTCCTATCAGGCGTCGCTGACCGAACAGGACATCCGCGACGGCGTGGCAACGGAGCTCGAGGACCCCGCCTATTCGGGATACGAACTCATCGAACTCGACGTTCGGACCGACACCCAGTACCTCCTCTTTCAGCATCCGACGTCGGTCGTCGTCACGATCGGGACGCCCCCCGACGCGACTCGACCGGGGCTCGCGGACGGGATCGAATCACGACTCGCCGCGGATCACGGCATCTCCGTCGACGTGGAGGTGCGGTATCTCGAGATCGAGCGGAGCGACGGCTGAGTCCGACCTCGCTCTCTGCGGGCGTTCGTTTCGGATGGGTCAAACGGTCGTTTGAGCTTCCGTCGGTTATACCTCCCCCTCAGTGTTTCTCCCCACCATGCAACGGGAACGGCTCGCCATACTGGTTATCGTCCTCTCCTTGGCGGCGATGGCGCTCGTCGGTGTCGCCGTCGTCTCGCCGATCGGCGCCGGTGCGTCAGCCGACAGCGTCGATCGAACGGTCGCCGTCGAAGCCGGCGGCGCGGACGCGGCGTCGAATCGGGCGACCCCCCAGGCAAGCGCTGTCGCTCCAGTCGACGACCCGACCGCGGTTCGCGCCTCGCCCACGGTCGACGCTGACGCCCTCGTATCGGCCGACCGTTTCCGGTGAGCGTCGTATTGTCACCGGTGGAGGACCGCCGAAAAGTCACCGACGACGGTGACGAGGGCGTCCCGTTTCAGGAGCGCAAAGCCGACGGCGACCAGCCCGAAGCCGACGTAGGACAGCCAGTTTATCGACTCGCCGAGCACGAACACGCCCACGATCGTCGCCACGATCGGCACGAGATACGCGATCAGTGACGCCTCGAAGGCGCCGTGCATCTCGAGTACGTAAAAGTAAAAATAGAACGCTACCGCAGTGGCGAACACGCCGAGATAGAGCACCGCCGCGAGCGCGGTCGGCGCCACGACGCCGGATCCCGGCAGTTCCCCCGCACCGAGACTGAGCACGTGAAGGAGAAGCGCCCCGACCAGCATCGACCACCCGATCAGCGGGATCCGATCCAGCGAGGGGGCGGCACGCTGGACGATGACCCCGCCGAGGGAGATGCAGACGACCTGTGCGACGATGATGAGCCGGCCGACCGTATCGCCCCCCAAGAGGTTGTTCGGGTCCGGCTGTATCACGAGCGAGATACCGAGAAACCCGACGGTGATACCGACAGCACCCACCGACGAGAAGCGTTCCCCGAGCAAAAACAGCGCCCAAACCGCCGTGGCGATGGGGATAAGCGCCTGCATGATCGCCGCGACGCCGCTCGGGACCGTCTGTTGGCCGATGAACAACAACCCGTTGCCGGCGATCAAAAATACGCCGCCACCGACGATTGCCAGCTGGTTGTTCCGACCGACGGGGCGCCACTCGTCGGTCGCGACGACCGCGTAGGCGAGCAACAGCACGGCGGCGACGTCGTACCGGAACGCCGCGAAAAGTAGCGGCGGGATATACTCCAGTCCGACGGCGATCGCCGGAAACGTCAACCCCCACACCAGCGCCAGACCTGCGAATATCGCGATATCGAGCGAGCGGGTCACCATCCGGACCTTCGTGGAGAAATCCATAGGCGTGACGATCCACACCGACGGTAGGCGGAGATCTTCGAGCGCCGACCGGACACGCGGCCACGGCACGTGAGGTCCCTCGAGCGCCGACCAGACACGCGGTTTATACGTCATCGCGCACAAACGGGGGTATGCACTTCGAGGATCTTCCGACGACGCCCCGGTCGGAGGAGCTGATCGACAAGGCCTTCTCGCGGGCGGCGCGGGCGGGGCGGGCGAAACAGGGCAAGGAGGCCCAGGAGTCGATGCTCCAGACGGCCGCCAACATCCTCTCGGATAACCTCGGCAACGTCGTCACCTCCTGGCCGGATTTCGACACCGTCGACGCCTTTTATTACGAGTTCGCCGACGCGACGCTTTCCGATACCGACGTCGGCGGCGTCGACCGGCTCCGACAGCACCTCTCGGAGGTGATGTGGGCCTCCAGACAGACCGGCTCGATCAAAGAGGAGTACCACGGCCGGATCAGGAACGCAGACATCGACACCGCTCGAAAGCTCCGGAAACAGGCGTTCGCCCGGCTCGCGGACATCACCGAGCAGGTCGCCGACGACTTGCTCGCGATCGGCGAGGCCCGCGACGCGCTGAAGACGCTACCGGACATCCGAGCCGACGAGCCCGCGATCGTCGTCGCCGGTTATCCCAACGTCGGGAAGTCCTCGTTCGTCAACCGGCTCACGAACGCCGACAACGAGACCGCCTCCTACCCCTACACGACGACACGGATCGACGTCGGTCACCTCGAGCGGGGACACGTTCGATACCAACTGGTCGATACGCCCGGGCTGCTCGATCGGCCGGCCGAAGAGCGCAACGCGATCGAGTCGCAGGCCGTTTCGGCGCTGACGCACCTGGCCGACGCCGTCATCGTCATGCTCGATGCCAGCGGGGAGTGCGGTTACCCCCTCGAGGACCAACTGGAGCTTCAGGCCGATATCGAAGCGACGTTCGAGGTGCCGATCCTCGTCGTCTGTAACAAAGCCGACCGCTCTACAGACGTCGAGGCGGACCACTACATGAGCGTCGAGACGGGCGAGGGCGTCGAAGAGATGCTCGATGCGGCCATCGAGGCGATCGGTTACGAGCCCGAACTCCCCTTCGAACGATAGACCGCCGCCCGGAACGTTCCGCGCTCACAGCATCTGAAGCGCCTCGTCGACAGACAGATCGCCCCGTTTCACCGCCCCCAGCACGTCGCGTTTGTCGTCGTCCTTCGTTTCGAGTGCGATCTCCCCGAGGGTCACCTTCTCCGATTCGCCGGTGAACTCGGCGAAGTCGGTTCCCTCAGCCAGCGCGGTTTCTTTTTTCACCCGGTAGTTGCCGCCCGCGGTCTCGTAGAGATCGCCCGGGTGGAAAAAATACCAGTCCTCCCGGTCGAAGCGCACGCCGACGCGGGGTTTCGCGCCGAAGTTGCGCGCGAAGTAGACGAGCGCCTCGATCTCCTCGCCGGAGAGATAGATCGGGTCGCCGGCCGAGGATTTCGCCTCGATCGCGTAGAACGTCTCGCCGTCGCCCGCGAGCACGTCCGGGAGCTCGCGCTCGGTCGCGCTGCCCGACGCGGGCGCACGCATCACTGCGAAACCGGCCTCATCGAGCGCCGTCACGAGTTCACGCTCCCGCCGATCGCCCTTCGCGTTGGGGTTCGCCATCAGTCTCCGTTCAGGGGTGGCCGTTCTTAAGTGCCTTCCTCGCTCCGTCGGCGGATCGCCCCACCGCAAGACATACCCCGCCACCCGAACACTGTCCGGGCACACGAAGCGGGCGTCCGACGCCACGGGCGGCCGATCCGGGAGACCGACGACAATGGACACGGCACGGACATCCGACGACCGCCGTCCTGACCGGACGACCGACCGATCGTTTCGCGATCGGATCGTGTCGGTCCTGCGTCCGATCGTCCACCGGTTTTGGATCGACACCAGGGCGCTCGCGGCATTCCGGATCGCACTCGGGGCGACCATCCTCTCCGATCTCGCGTTCCGTGCGGGCGATCTCGGGCTGTTCTATACCGATTCCGGCCTCTATCCGCTCGACGTCCACGAGGCCGTCTACGGTTCCGCCGGAACGTACTCGCTGTATGCCCTCTCCGATGCGCTCTGGGTACAGGCGACGCTGTTTCTCGTCGCCGGATGCGTCGCGTTCGCGTTTCTCGTCGGCTACCGGACCCGGCTTGTCGGCGCCGTCTCGCTCGTCTTTCTCCTCTCGCTTCACGTCCGCAACCCGGCGGTTCTCAACGGCAGTGACCGCCTTCTGTGGGTGCTGTTGTTGATCGGGCTCCTGACGCCGCTCGGCGAACGGTGGTCGGTCGATTCGCTCCGTCGGTCCGCCGCCGCTCGAGAGACCGCCCTCAGCGTCGGCACGGTCGCGCTGTTGACACAGCCGCTCGTGGTCTTCACCTCGAACGCGATCCGAAAGGCCCGCGGAGAACACTGGTTCGCCGGTGACGCCCTCTCGATCGCGCTGGCGAACGACGCGATGACGCGATCGACGGCCGATCTCCTCTCGGGCGTCCCGCCGCTCGTGACCGGGCTGAACTACGTCTGGGTCGCTCTGCTCGCCGGCTCGGTGCCCCTTTTGCTCGGCACATCAGGCCGGGTTCGGACCCTCACTGTATCCGCGTATCTCGCCGCCTTCGCCGGAATGGCGGCGACGATGGTCGTCGGGCTGTTCCCGTTCGTCCTCGCAGCGTCGGTCCTCCCGTTCCTGCCGGCCTCGGCCTGGGACCGGCTGGAGCGCCGCGTTCCGAAACACCGGATCGCCGATCGGACCCGACACCTGCCGTTCGATCCGGAGCGACCTTTCGCGGGGCCGTTCCGGATCGGCGATCGACTGCGATCGGTCCCCGTTCGTCCCTTCGGACGATCCTCGATCGACGCCGTTCGCCCGATACTCCTTTCGGCGGTCGCCGTCGTCGTTCTGGTCTGGCTTTTGACCTTCGCCGCGTTCGGTGCCGTCGAACGGGACCTGCCGTCCCCACTCGACGCCGACGCGCTCGACCAACAGGAGTGGGGGCTGTACGCACCCGATCCGCAAGACAGCTACAGCCGGTACGTCATCGAGGCCGAACTCGAGAGCGGCGACCGGATCGACGCGCTCGACGGCGGGCCGGTCCGGTACGATCGTCCGCCGGACGACGGCGCTCGCCACCGGAGCTTCATGGAGACCGTCGCAGCCTCCACGGACGGCTCTGTCGACCGTGCTGTCGCCGACAGATACGCTCAGTGGGCCTGTGAGCGTGCCGCGACGCACGCCGCCGACGTCGAACGGGTCGCCCTGCTCCGACTGCGACACACCGGTCTTCCGGACGGGCCCGGCTCGCCGCACCGCTCGATCGTCGTCGAGTCATCGTGTCGGTGACGGTTGCTCCTTTTTTTATCCTCCCCCGTGTTCGACCGCCGGATCTTTGCGAGTGCCCGCCGAAGGGGACGTATGACCGTCGACGTGGACGTTCTCGTGTTGCCGGCGTTCGACGATCTGGAAGGGCTTCCGGGCGAGGCGGCACCGTGGCGGGCGGCCTACGATCTCGATCGCACGCTCCGGATCGACGGCGTCCCGACACCGCTTCGATACTGCGATCGGGGGCTGGCCGTCGTTCCGACCGGGGTCGGCAAAACTGCGGCGACGGCGACGACGACAGCACTGCTGACGAGCGATCGGCTCGACCTCGAGGGGGCGCTCGTTCTCTCGGTCGGCGCCGCCGGCGGGCCGCCGTCGCTTCCCGTCGGATCGGTCGTCCTCGCTGATACGATCCTCGACTGGGACGACAAATGCCGATTCGACCCGGGCGAGGGGGACGGCGAACCGCTCGCGATGAACCCCTACACCGAGGGTCGGGGGCGATTCGACCTCGACGCCGAACTGGTCGCCCACGCGCGTTCGCTCGCCGACACCGTCGAACTCGCGGCTCCCGAAGGGGGCTCACCCGATCCGACCGTCGTCACCGGCACGAACCTCTGTGGCGACGAACTGTGGCACGGTCACGAACTCGCCGAGCAGGCGGCGTGGCTGGTCGACACCCACGGCGTCGGTCCCTACCGAGCGACGGAGATGGAGGACTCGGGAACGGCGGCGGCGCTGGAACGGTTCGGCCGTCTCGACCGGTACCTCTCCGTGCGCGGTCTCTCCAACCACGACCGTCCCGATCGGGACGTTTCGGCGTCGGAGTCGTTCTTCGATCCGGCGTTCGAGTCCGGATTCGGGACCGGGATCGAAAACGCGGTCGCCGTCGCGCGGGCGATCGTCGACGACCGGCTGGCTGACCGCTCCTGAGCCTGAATGGTCCCCGGCTGTACGGACCCCCTCTGGCCGACTGGCTCCCCGAGTTAATCTACGGCTCCGGGAACTCCGATTGATACGTCGTGCCGTCGGTTCGATCCTCTCGAAGCGGCCAGAAGGCCAGAAGCGTCGCGTGCTCCCCGTCGACCGGACGGGCGGTGTGTGGGATCTCCGGCGGGATGGTCAACGCGTCGTAGGGTTCGAGTTCGACCCATTCACCGTCGACGTGGAACTCTAGCCGTCCCTCGAGAAGCATGTTCATCTGCTCGTAGGGATGGGTGTGGGGGTCGGCCTCCGGCTTGTCGGGACCGATCTGTGAGAGCCCGATCAGCTGGTCGATCCCACGGAAGACGACCTGCTGAAACCCTTCCTCGTCACGGTAGGGGGCGACGTCCTGCAGGTTGTGTACCGACGGGATCTTCGATCTGTCGTAGTCACGTGCCATGTGATACCGATATAGCCGGTGTCTGTATAAGTGTACGCCCGTTCAGTCCCGTCGTTTCACTCGCTCGTCCCGTCTCCCGAGTTCACCGCGATCGACTGACCTGATTCCGCATATCGTAGGGATGTTCGCCCGTGATCCACTCGAAGAGGTGCTCTTTCGTCTCCCGGGTGGTTCGGACGCCGTCGTGACCCGTCTCGAGGACGACGTTGGTCGCGCCCTCGAGTTCGGGGCTCTCCGCACACCGCCAAAAGAGGGCGTCATCGCTGCCCCGGATCGTGTAGTACGCGACGGACCCCGGCGTCTCGTCCTGATTGAGCCACGCCAGCGGGTGGTTGTCGTGTTCGTCGTAGTCGGCTCGAAGAAACGGGCTCACCTGGTAGTCGTCGCCGTCGATGCCCGCCTCGGCACACCAGATGTTGAAAACGGTCCCGTGGTTCGGGCCCGCGAGCCCGACGACCGTCTCGACCCACTCGTAGCGATCCCGCGTGGCCATCCAGAAGCGAATCCCCGTAACACCGAGGCTGTGTCCGACGAGCGCGACCCGGTCGGCGCCGGTGTGTTCGCGAACCCGTCGGACGAAGTCATCGAGCTGTTCGGCCATCTCTCGGTGGCTCGAGGCGCCCTCGCGGAACGTGATCGCCCACAGATCGTCGCCGCCGTAGCCGCGTTCGATGAAGAATTCGGCGTGAGATTCCCAGTCGCAGGCGTCCCGCTGGGTGCCGTGGACGAACACCACCGGCGTCGGCTTGCGGTCGCCGTCGAATATCCCCGCCGCCTCGACGCCGTGATACGCCCGGCCACCCCACCCCCCGTAGGCGCCGTCCGTCGACCACGGGAGTCGGCTGTCGTCGGTCCGGTCGTACTCACAGTTGACCGCACAGCCGTCGTTGCGGCGGTTCCGCCGAAGCCGCCGGAGGATCCGCAAAAGCGCCGGCGAGAACGGCCATGGCTGTGTCGTGACCCCGAGGACCATATCTATCGTCTGTCCCCTGAGACACTAACGCTGTCGTCCCGTCGGCCGGACGATCCGTCCTCGTTTCTCACCGTCGTTCCGTCACTCCGTTCGGACACGTCCTGTATGTAGTAATCCGCCATTACTTATCGACTATGGTATCGGATGCCAACCGAAATCCCTCGGATGGCAGTGATTCGATCCAGCTCCGAACACAGCCACCAGGCCGGCCTGAGAGCAAACTCTCCTGTTCGTCCAGTACGGGCGTCAGTCCCGCATCGATTCGGCCTGTCCGATCCAGTCCTCGAGGCGTGCCCGGGGGATATCGACTTCGAGCCCGTCCGCGTCGACCTCGGCGAGCGCCGAGACGGTCTCGACACCGCTCTGCCGAAGCCGATCGGCGTAGGCGTCCCCGATCCCGTCGATCTCTCGGAGGTCTGTCTCGTCTCCTTCCACCTGCTCTGTCGTTCCGGGCGCGTCGACTTGCGATCGCTCCTCGAACCACGAACAGACCGCCGGCCAGAGTTCGGCGTGGGCCCGCCCGGAGACGGCCAGCCCCATGTGTCCGGTATCGGACTCGAACACGGTCGGATCGCCCGGCAGTACCTCGTTGAACTCCCTTGGTGCTTCCGGCGGGACCACGCTGTCGTAGTTGCCGATCACCTGCGCGATCGGCATATCGAGGTTCTCGAGGTCGGCGTGTCTGCCGTCGACGTACATCTCGTTGTTGTAGATACGTTCCTCGTGGTAGGTCGCCTTGATGAAATCCACGAGCATCCGTCCGGGGATGTCGATGCTCTCGTCGATCCATCGCTCCATGCGGGCGAAGTTCTCCACGAACTCTTCGTCCTCGATCCCGTCGAAAAAGCGCATGTACTTCGTCACGCTGTTTTGGACCGGGTCGCGCGCCGAGAAGGCCAGATCGACGATCTCAGCCGGGGCGTTCCCGTAGGCGTCGACGAGCGTCTGTGGATCGAAGAAGTCATCGCCGATCCACTGATCGACGACACTGTCTTTCCCCTTGAGGTTCACCGACGTGGCCATCAACGCGAGGTTCCGAACCTTCTCTGGATACAGCGCGGCGTACAGCACCGAGAAAGCAGCGCCCATACAGTAGCCGAAGAGGTTGACCGCCTCCCGTCCGGAGCGCTCGGAGACGACGTCGACGCAGTTATCGAGATAGCGATCGATGTAGTCCTCGAACGTGAGCGCGTGATCCAAAAGCGTGGGCTCGTTCCAGTCGATCATGTACACGTCGAACCCGTGATCGAGGAACGTCCGGATGACGGACCGGTCCGGCTGCAGATCGAGAATGAACGGCCGATTGAAAAGCGCATAGACGAACAGGATCGGCACGTCGTGTTGTTCCTCGGTTCGGGGTTCATAATGCAGCAACTCGAGTTTGTTCTCCTCGTAGACGACCTCGCTCGGCGTCATCCCGACCTCGACGTCGGCGACCCGTCTGTTCGCCTCGCCGACCTTCGAGAGCCGATCGACGAACTTCGCGGCCTCTTTCCATGCCTGCTGTTGAGGGTCGAACGGAGGCCCCCCCGGGTCGGTCATGTCTCCTCCTCGAGTTCGTCGAGAACTCGATCGAGCTTCGCTTCGACCGCCTCGAGCCGTTCGAGTCCCCGTTCGACTTTCTTCTGTCGGCGCTCGAGTTCGACGAGACGCTCGCCGATCTCCCGGACGTTCCCCTCGGTCGCGAACCCGAACTCGCGAAGCGTCGACTGTGCGTTCTCGTCGACCGTCCGTCGGAACTCGAGGAGGTCCCCGGCGTTTTTGCCGGCCATCGCCGAGAACGCCTCCGTCTCGATCACTTCCTTGAACGCCTCGTTGGCGCTGTCGAGCCACAGGTTGCGGATCTCCGCCGGGTCGACGTCCTCGCCGCCGGCGGCCGCGGCCATCTTCTCGGCGGTCTCCTCGGCCGCTTCCATCCAGACCGAGTACGCCCGCGTGTTGCTTTCGAAGCCATCCGCGGAGTATTGCTTCTCGTCGATTCCTTCGAACGCCTCCACCCAGGACTCGACGAACTCCGCCTGGGCCGCCGTACTGGCCTCCATCCCCTCGACCATCTGTTCGTTCATTCGAGCCATCATCTCGTTCCAGCGGTCAGGCATGGAGTCGGAGTCCGACTGCTCTGTCATGAGGGTTGTTACCGATCCTTCACATTTATCGCTTCGGTTCGTGTGACCGATCGCTCCCTTGTCACGGTCCCTTTCGACATCACCCTTCGACGAGACAGTAGGCGTGTCCGGGGATATCCGTCCTGAACTCCTCGTTGTCGTCCCAGTAGCCGGAGACGACGGCCCGTTCGGCGTAGTAGATCCTTCCTTCGTGAGGAACCGGTTCGCTCGTGACGTGGCCGTTGTGTTCGACGAACCAGCGGAGCTCTCCGCTCTGTTTCTCCAGAGCCACCAACTCGCCCGCGGTCGTCCCGGCCAACACGGCGTCGGCCGTGACGGTGACGGCGCCCATCACCCGTCCACGGACGTTGCTCGCCCACAACTGTTCGCCGCTGTCGGCGTCCAGGGCGTACACGTACCGGTCGTCGCTGCCGAAATACACGACGCCCGCGTCGGGATCGATCGCCGGCGCGGACATGACTGAGTCGCCGGTCTCGAAAGACCACTCCTCGCGGCCGTCCTCGAGGGCCAGCCGATAGAGCCTTCGGTCCCACGAGCCGACGAAGGCGCTCCCGTCGTAGGTCGCGATCGGTCCCTTGACGTCCCGTCCGGTCTCGAAAGACCACTCGAAGGAGAGCGACGGGAACTCCCAACAGTAGACGAGCCCGTCGTTCGAGCCCGTCAACAGCCGCTCGTGTGCCGGGTCGATCGCCACCGTCGGGTGCGGCATATCGACGATCCGGTCGTCGTAAAACAGCGGCTCGCCGTCCTCGGCGTCGAACACCCACAGCTCGCCCTTCTTTTCGGGATGTCGGTGCTCGACGACGACGTAGAGGTAACCGTCCCAGTAGCCGGCGCTGGAGCCGATCGCGACCGAGCCGTCCATCTCTTCGGTTCGCCAGACGACCTCGCCCGTCTCGACGTCGAAGGCGTACATGGCGGCCTCCTGCCCGTAGTTCGCCCCGTCGTAGCCGCCAACGTAAGCGATCCCGTCGGCGATCACCGGCGTCGCGTGAAACCCCTGCTCGGTCGCCCGCGTCTGGGTCGTCCAGCGGTGTTCGCCTTTCGGCGTCACGGCGTGCATCCGTCCGGTGTCGGCGGGGATCAGGACCGTTTCGCCGTCCGGTGTCACGAGCGGGCTCGATTTCGCCGCGTTGTGACCGACGTAGTTGACCGGCAACTGCCAGTTGACCGCCACCGAGTCGGGGACGGTCTCGTCGGGATAATACCCGAGCCGTCGGAGCCCGCCACGGAACATCGTCACCCCGTCGTCGTCGGGGTACGTCTCGTCGTAGGGCAGCACGTCCGGATCGAAACTCGCCTGCGGGACGTCGTAGCCGTCGGGGCCCGAAAGCGGGTTGGTACAGCCGGCAAGCCCGCCGACAGCCGTGGCTCCGACGGCCGCGAGAAAGCTCCGTCTGTCGGCGGCGAAGTCGCTCGAGTCGGCAGATTTCGGCATATCGGCCATCTATTTCCGGTCCGTGGTAGGTCGTTGCGGTCAATATGTGCTTCGGTCGGGTCGATTCGCGACGATCCGCCAGTCAGTTTCGGCGTTCGTCGGAGTACGAGACGACTCCGACGGGGCCGTTCCGACGGCGGCCCCGTTCGGTTCTCGGTTCACGCGAGTCCGCGACGTTCGATCCAACGACAGCCGCCCCCGATCCCGGATGGCGGTGACCCGGTCCCCCTCTTCGAGATCGGGATACGCCCCCGCCGGCACGACGTGTTGATCGACGACGCACCCTCCGTCTTCGATCAGCACGACGACGTGTGTCCCGTCGACGATCCGATCCACGGTACCCTGATAAATCCGATGACGACTCCTTTTGTGACCCGCCTCCGACGGCGGCGATTCCTCGTCTCGGGGGGCGCTCGCCACCGAACCGGCGGCGCACACGGCGAGCACGACGACGAGGAATCCGAACACCGTTCGTCGTCCGATCGGTTGCTGTTCGGCCATGGGGTCGCTGGTCCCGGCTTCGGTTATAAACGCTCGCGCCCACGCGAGTTCGGCGACCGATCCGCCGGAACACACATACCGTCCAAACGAGAAGGATAGTCCAATGCGACAGGTCCTCTTCGTCGTCGCCCTCGCGGGTATGCTGCTTTTGGCGGGCTGTGCGGACGGCGGCGAACCGGTCGGGGAACTGCTCGAGGAACCGTCCGAGCCGTCGACCGAAGAAACACCGGAAACGGACACGGAAGACGGGGATACTTCCGACGTTGACGGTGAACTCGAGATCCACCATATCGACGTCGGGCAGGCCGATTCCACGCTCGTAGTCACGCCGGCAGACGAGACGATCCTGATCGATTCCGGCGACTGGCGACAGGACGGCGGCGACGTCATCGACTACCTCGACGCTCACGATATCGATCGGATCGACCACCTGATCGCGACGCATGGACACGCCGACCACATCGGCGGCCACGCGGCGATCATCGAGACGTTCGAAACGGACCGGGCGGGGATCGGGGCCATCTACGACTCCGGCGTCCCACACACCAGTCAGACGTACGAGAACTACCTCGACGCCGTCGACGAACACGACCAGGAACTGCTCGTTGTCGAGGAAGGCGACGAACTCCCGATCGAAGACGGGGCGGTCTCGGCGACTGTGCTGAACCCACCGGCGGGTGAAAGCGGCGATGACCTCCATTACAACAGCGTCGCAGTCGTCCTCGAGTTCGGTGACGTCCGGTATCTGACGACCGGTGACGCCGAACGGGAGGCCGAATCCCGGATGCTCGAGGCGTGGACCGAGGAACTCGACGTCGACGCGTATCAGGCCGGCCACCACGGTTCCTCGACTTCGTCGACGCCGCCGTTCCTCGAGGCCGTTTCGCCGGAGGTCGCCGTCATCTCGAGCAGCTTCGACTCCCAGTACGGCCATCCCCACGACGAAGTTCTCGAGGCGTTCGCCGATCGAGGGGTCGAGACGTACTGGACCGGTGTCCACGGCGATATCGTGTTCACGAGCGAGGGCTCCGAGTTCGATGTCGAAACCGCGGAGACGTTCTCGAACGATCCCGACGCGTTGTTCGAGGCGAAACACGACGGAAGCCCGGACAGCTCTCTTATCGCGCCACCGGGGGTGGTCGAGTAGGCCGATGGAGGGTGAATACACCGCGACGATCGACCGGATCGTCGACGGCGAGACGGCCGTCTTGCTGTTGGAAGACGACGGCGATGTGATCGAACAGTTCGACGTCCCCGTCACGCGGTTGCCGACCGACGCTGCGGCCGGGGCCGTGGTTTCGGTGACTGTCGACGATGACGAAGTCGTCTCGATCTCGGCGCGCCCGGAGGCGACGGCCGATAGAAGCGAGCGGATCCGCGAGAAACTCGATCGGCTCTCGAAACGTCTCGACGACAGGGACTGAGCGTCCGTCGTCGGTATCGTTCTGAGAACGTTTCCCCGCGATTACCGGAGCTTGATTCGTTAAATACGTTGATTCCACGCGAAGCTGAACGATCTGAGACAGTCGCCGGTGGTTTCCAGGCTGGCCGTTTCCGAATGTGATAAATAAAATATAGCTCAGACTTCTATACTTATGAAAACATTCTTAGTACCAATCCAATTTCATTATATCTGTATCTAAACCAAGACCCTAAAGACGACACACGCCTCTCAACGAGCACGAGGCGTCGATGAGATATACGGCGTTAACGCGACGTTCGCATCTCGTTTCCATACGAAGGCGTTCGGCTTCTGAGGGCGTCGCTTCCATCGCTACCTTCGCTGAAATTAACAAATACTGAAAAAGATAACGAACATTGTGTATATTTCAGCACTTTATGCATTTCTTTGACTTTTTGCGGCGACAGCTGCGTACAGCCAGTACCGCTCGTCGGTGAGCGAGATCACGGTTTCATCAACCGTGACGTGCTTCAGGCGCTGTCCTGACCCTGGCTGTATATCTGTTTCGCGGACTCCATTGTATGCGTATAATATAAAAATATTTACATATAATGTAGTCGAAAAAATATAATATTTAAAATTATATACTAATGGGTTCTGAATACCACCGTGTACAGGCGGCCAAGGTGACTGCCCCGTGGCTTGATCCCGGTGTTGGTTCACTGTCCCTCGATCCAAGTCAAATAAGAGCGGCTTACCAGTGACGGCTGACGCGAGATGGATCGTCACTCTCACACCGCGAAAAAGGGATGCGGCGGGTCGGGTTCGTTCTACCGCGACACACGCGGGGATCTGCTATGGCGCTTCATAATTAAACGTCGATAGCACGTACCGAAGAGACCGTGAACGTAATTAATCCTGCAACCGGCGAACAGCTCGATACCTACGAGGAGCACACCCGGAGCGACGTCGACGACGCGCTCGATCGGGCGAGTGGGGCCTTCGAGGAGTGGCGCGAACAGCCGATACGCGAACGCGAGCGACTGCTCGAAACTGCCGGGGAGGTGCTCCGAGACGACGTCGAGGAGTACGCCGAGATGATGACACGCGAGATGGGCAAGCCGATAGCGCAGGCTCGGGCCGAAGTCGAAAAGTGCGCGTCGGTCTGTGACCACTACGCCGAACACGGAAGCGCCTACCTCGAGGACCAACACTATCCCAGCCCACCGGGCACGACAGTCAAGACGGTTCACCAGCCGCTGGGCCCGGTACTGGCGGTTATGCCCTGGAACTTCCCGTTCTGGCAGGTCTTTCGGTTCGCCGCGCCGTATCTCACGGCCGGCAACGTCGGCGTGCTCAAACACGCCTCGAACGTTCCTGGATGCGCCGTCGCCATCGAGGACGTCTTCCGTGAGGCCGGCTACCCCGAGGGCGTCTTCCAGTCACTGCTGATCCCCTCGGATCTCGTCGACGACGTCATCGCCGACGACCGCGTTCGAGCCGCGACCCTGACAGGGAGCGGCCCGGCCGGTCGCGCCGTCGCTGCGAGTGCCGGCGAGGAACTGAAAAAGACCGTCCTCGAACTCGGCGGCAGCGATCCGTTCGTCGTCCTCGACGACGCCGATATCGAGTCCGCCGCCGAAGTCGGGACCCGGGCGCGAAACCAAAACGGCGGCCAGTCGTGTATCGCCGCCAAGCGCTTCGTCGTTCACACGGACGTCTACGACGAATTCCTCAACGCCTTGCTCGAGGGCTTCCAGTCGCTCGTCGTCGGCGACCCGACCGACGAGAACACGGACGTCGGCCCGCAGGCCCGCCCGGACCTCTTGGCGGACCTTCACGAACAGGTCGAAGCGAGTGTCGAGGCGGGTGCCACACTCGTCACCGGCGGCGACCCGCTCGATCGGGAGGGCGCGTTCTATCCGCCAACGATCCTGACCGATGTCCCTGACGGGTGTCCGGCCGACAGCGAGGAGACGTTCGGCCCCGTCGCGGCGGTCTACGAGGTCGCCGACGAGGCGGAGGCGATCACGCTCGCTAACGACACCGAGTTCGGTCTGGGTGCCAGCGTCTGGACCGAGGACCGACAGCGCGGTGAACGCGTCGCCGAACGGATCGATGCCGGCTGTGTCTACGTCAACCAGCTCGTCAAGTCCGATCCGCGGATCCCGATCGGCGGTGTCGGGACGTCCGGGTACGGCCGCGAACTCTCCGAGATCGGTATCAAGGAGTTCGTCAACCGAAAGACGGTCTGGGTGGAGTGATGAAGGTCTCCGATCTCCTCGTGTCGTGTCTCGAACGCGAGGGCGTCGAGCACGTCTTCGGGCTCCCCGGAGAGGAGATGGAGGACCTGCTGTTCTCGCTTCGCGACTCGGAGATAACGTTCGTTCCGGTGCGACACGAACAGGGTGCGGCGTTCATGGCCGACGTTCACGGCAGACTCACCGGCGATGCCGGCGTCTGTCTCGCCACGCTCGGCCCCGGCGCGACGAACCTCCTCACCGGCGTCGCGGACGCGCACCTCGACAAGAGCCCGCTGGTGGCCATAACTGCGCAGGGTGGCCTCGAGCGGCTTCACCAAGAGAGCCACCAAGCGCTCGACGTCCTCCGGATGTTCGAGCCCGTGACGAAGTGGAACACGCAACTCGACAGCCCCGATATCGTCCACGAGTCCGTCCGAAAGGCGTTCAAAGTCGCCGAGCACGAAAAGCCCGGTGCGACGCATCTCGAACTCCCCGAGGACGTCGCGGCCGAAGAGACGGCGACGCGTCCGCTCGAGCACCGCGAGCGGGTTCCCGCCGCCGCGCCGAATCCCGATACCCTCGACCGGGTGAAAGCGGCTCTCCGAGACGCCAGACAGCCGATCATCTTGGCGGGAAACGGCGCGGTTCGCACCCACGCAGTGACGCAACTTCGCGAGTTCGTTGATGTGACTGATATTCCGGTCGTGTCGACCTACATGGGCAAGGGTGCGGTCTCGGACGCCGACGAACGGTCCTTGATGACCCTCGACTCCGGGTCTGCAGACGAACCGACGAGTGTGATCGGCGACTCCGATCTCGTTCTCGCTGTCGGGTACGACATCGCCGAACACGATCCCGGCGAGTGGGATACCGGGGACGCACGGTTCGTCCACGTCGATAGCGAACCCGCGGAGGTGTACGAGGCCTACGACCCGGATATCGAGGTCGTCGCCGACGTCGGCCGGACGCTCCAGTCCCTCGCCGACTGGTGTCGAGACGTGGACCTGTCGGTCGATTTCGCCTGGTACGCGGACGCCCGGAGGCGCATCCTCGCGGACGTGGATGTCGAGCCGACTGACGATCCGCCGTTTACCGTCCGGGCGGTGCTTCCGATCCTGCGGGAGATACTGGCTCCCGAGGACGTGCTCGTCTCCGACGTCGGCAGTCACAAACTGGCCATCGCACAGAACTTCCCGACGTACGAGCCCAACACTTGTCTCATCTCGAACGGTCTCGCTTCGATGGGCATCGCGGTCCCCGGCGGACTCGCGGCCGACCTCGCGGTCGACGGGAACGTCGTCGCGGCGACGGGGGACGGCGGGTTCATGATGAACGCCGCCGAGATCGAGACGGCGACGCGACTGGATTGTGGGTTCACGATCCTTCTGTTCAACGACGACGATTACGGACTTATCTCCGACAAGCAGATGGATCACACGGGTGAATCGTTCGGGACCGGATTATCGAACCCGGACTTCGTCCGGCTTGCCGAGAGTTTCGGTATCGAGAGCTACCGTCCCGACTCGGCCGACGAACTTCGGACCCAACTGCGGTCCGCAGTCGAAGGCGGGATGTCGCTCGTCGAAGTCCCCGTCGAGTGATCGGTCCGGCGGTTCGTCGATGGTCACCCGCTTCGGTGGTACCCCGACTTTCGGTCCGTGGAGCGACCGGACGCCAGGGGGCGACGTTAACAGAGACATTCCGCATCCGTTATATAAGCAGTGGCAATCGCGTGTACTGCCGGGTGGCCCACAGCGAATTTAATATAATGAATCTGATATATAACCGGAGCGTTCCTGCTCCAACGGACACCTTACTGAACAAACCGATAGCTGTGTCACCGCACTATCGTCTCTACCGGGAACGAGTCGCCGTCTTTTTGTATCGGCCAAATGGTATTTTGCGATCTAGAACATACGTCAAATACCCGCCTCATCGTGTGGGTACAACCCGTTTTTGAAAAATTCTTCAGTATTCCGATAACCGATATATAACAATATGGATGCGGGTGCTCGTCTCGTCCATGGAAACAGTTCAATCGGCAGTACTCAGCGGCTCGGCACTCGGCACAGAAGCCCTCCAACTGATACCGTTGCAGTTCTCCGGGGGATTCATCGAGTTGGCAATCGTGTTTTTCGTCCTGGCGATCATCGCGAGTGTCGTCGGTGCGAGCGGTGTTGCCGGCATCAGCATGACGGTCGCGAAGTGGTTCATCATCATCTTCATCGTGCTCGCCGTCATCTCGCTCCTCCTCTAACTGCTCGCCATGCGGGCTCGCTCGTCTCTATGACTCGCCCGTTCTCGCGGCAGAGCGATTGCCCCCGCTTGCTTGGCGATACGTTCTGGAACGGTAACCCTGGAGTGCCGTCTTTCGTACGGTCGGGGATACGTATGAGCCGAGTCCGGACCGAGCACGGTCTCACCAGTTCCTACCAGAGTCCGCTTCGTCCACTGTTTGCACACAGTATGTTCACAGTAGACGTCATACGCGTACGCGGTCGTTTCAACGACAAACAATAATATGTCAATGCAGAAAGCTATCGAAGTCGAGTACTGGGTCGTCGATCAGGACGGCGCACTCACCACACCCGATGCACTCACTGAGTATTCAGAGTACGTCGAAGAGGAGTTCGTCTACCCGCTAGTCGAACTGAAAACCCCGCCATGTGAGTCCTTCTCGACGCTTAGATCGACATTCGTCGAACAACTGGATGAGCTACTCGCCAAAGCCGACGACCTCGACAAGACACTCGTCCCGCTTGGAACTCCGATCAACAGTCGAGAAATCGAACTGCGGCCCAGCGAGCGGAGTCGGATACAAAAACAGATGCTCGGCGATAACTTTGCCTACGCGAAGCATTGTGCCGGGACCCATCTACATTTCGAGAAACAGAACGTCGCGGATCAGCTCAACGTGCTTGCCGGCCTCGATCCGGCACTCGGACTGCTCAATTCCTCACCGTACTTCCAGGGTGATCGGGTCGCAAACGGTGCTCGTGCCTATATCTACCGAAAAAAGTGTTATGAATACTTTCCGCTGCACGGGCAACTCTGGGATTACGTCGACACCGTCAGAGAGTGGGGGAGACAACTCGATCGGCTTTTCGACTCGTTCAAAGACACATCCATGGACGGGGGAATCGACGAAGCCGCTATCGACGCCAACTTTTCCCCAGATAATATCGTCTGGACACCGGTTAGACTACGTGACGAGATGCCGACTGTCGAGTGGCGATCTCCCGACACATCGCTCCCAAGTCAGATCCTGCGTCTGGCCGAGGATCTCGGTACCATAATGGAGCAGATCAATCATACGGAAGTCCGGATTGACGGCGACATTGGTGAACTGACAGACGATAGAATCACTCTCCCCGCGTTCGATACCGTACTGAACTACGTTGAGAAAGCGATACACGATGGGATGGGGTCGGCAGAGTTAACGGCCTACCTCAAGCGAATGGGGTTTTCCGTTCAAGAGTACGAACCGCTCTCGCAGAAAATCGACGGAGGTGATCACGCCAGTCTCGATGAGGCTCGCCAGATACGCCTTCGATACGGGGAACTACTGCGGCGGGATGTGGACTATCTGGCTCAAAGGTGACCCTCTCGTGTGTCTGTGATATTATCTCTTCGGGAACCGTCCGGTTCAAGGGCTTCGATCCGACGACTCGACGGATCGGGGTGCGGCCGCGCGTCCCGGATCAACGCGGGGCCACGTCGACCGGGAGTACGTATTTACCGGTCCGAACCGTATGTCAGCGCATGCCGATTCGCCCGCCGACAGAGGAGGATCTGCTCGAACTCGGCGACCGGCTCTGGCTCGATCTCACCGACGACGAGGTGGCGGCCTTTCTCGAGTTGATCGAGGCCGAAATGGAGGCGTACGAGACGGTTCGGACGTACACGCCAGAGCAACGCCTCGGCGGTGCGGAGGTGCGGTCGCGCAACTCCGGCACGCGCGTGTCCCGTGCCGACGATCCGCACAACGCCTGGGTCTCCTCCTGTCGAGTCTCGGGCGTGGACGACGGCCCTCTTTCGGGGATGGCGATCGCGGTCAAGGACAACATCTCCGTCGCCGGCGTCGAAATGACGTGCGGATCGTCGGTCGTGGAGGGATACGTTCCGGACGTCGACGCTGTCGTCATCACTCGGTTGCTCGACGCCGGGGCCGACATCGTCGGGAAGACGAACATGGACGCGATGGGGACGAGCACGACGGGACACAGCGCGTTCGGGCCGATACGCCACCCGACCGTCGAGGGGCGGTTGGCCGGGGGATCGAGCGGCGGGAGTGCCGTCGTCGTCGCGAACGGGGACGTCGACGCGGCGCTCGGGACCGATCAGGGGGGAAGCGTTCGCATCCCGGCGGCGCACTGTGGGATCGTCGGGTTGAAGCCGACCTACGGGCTGGTCCCGTACACCGGGTGTGTCGGACTTGAGTACGCCGTCGACCATCCCGGACCGATGGCCAGGGACGTAGAGACGGTTGCGCGTCTCCTCTCCGCTATCGCCGGCGAGTCGACCGTCGACTCGAGACAACCCAGATCGATCACTGCCGAATCGTACGCATCCGACCTCACTGGCGACGTTCGCGGCCGCTCCGTCGGCGTCCTCGAGGAGGGGTTCGACCGACCGAACGGCGACGAGCGCGTCCTCGACGTGATCCGCGACGCCATCGATCGCTTCGACGCGTGCGGCGCGTCCACCGAGACCGTCTCGATCCCGATGCACGCGGACGTCGACGCGATCCACACGGTAACGAGTTCCGAGGGGCTGGTGGCCGCGGTGTCCGGGGAGGGGCTCGGGCACGGGCCGAAGACCTGGTACGATACGGCGTGGGTCGACGCGTTCGGCAAGTTCCGCCGCGCCCACAGCGACGAGTTCCCGGCGACCCTGAAGCTTCCCCTCCTCATGGGTGCGTACACGAGCAGGAACTACCACTCACGGTACTACGGACGGGCGATGAACATGGTCCTAGACCTCCAAGACGAGTACGCCGCCGCGTTCAACGAGGTCGATCTGCTCGCGATGCCAACCGTCGCGGCGACGGCCCCCGAGCACGACCCCGACCAAGACGAGTTCGATCGCATACGGGCGGACGGCCAGCCGTCGAACACTGCCCCGTTCAACCTGACCGGCCACCCGGCGATGACGGTCCCCGTCGGGGCCGTCGACGGGCTCCCGGTCGGGCTCATGATCGTCGGATCGCGATTCGCTGACGATGTCGTTTTGGACGCTGGCCTCGCGATCCAGAACGCGGTAGAGTTCCAGAACACGTCGTAGCGTCAAAACGTCGGAACGTCCGGAAGCGCCTCTTACTCCGACCGCCGTACTCTCGCGTCAGTCCCTCACGTCGACCCGGTCTCAGGACGAACGGTCCCGAGCGGCGGTCGGGCGGGTACCGTCGCCACCCGCCGTGTGGGCGAGGTGAGGCGGATGAACGTTGCCACCGAAACGGAAACGGGCAATTCGACGAACACGCGTGAATCGGCGAATTAGGTTGCGACCGCGCGTTCGGCACCAGTGGACTCCACGAGCATCGGGCTTATACTGGTGGGAAGTGATCTACCAATTACATGGATCAGCGCAGCGTGCGGCGCGTTCGTCGTTCCGACGCTCCGATCGGCCCCCTACTATCGGTTCCGAACCGGAGGACGCCACCGCGGACCCCGGTGACCCGGTTCGACCGAGGAACCACGAGTGATGGGAGAAACCGAAAGGTTGCGGGAACTCGGACCGACCGAAGGGTTACGGGGGCCGAGACCGGCTGATGAACCTCGATAAAGGGGTGCTTCTCGCGATCATCGGCGTACTGCTCGGTCTGTCTGCGATGCTGGTTCGCCCGTACGTTCAGTTTGTCCTCGGAGCTGTGTTGCTCGCGTTCATTCTTCGACCCCTGCAGGTTCGTTTGGAACCCCGACTCGGCCGCACGCCCGCAGCGTTGGGACTCGTGGTCGTGAGCGTGTTTACTGTCGTCCTCCCCCTCCTGATGATCCTGGCGTTCGTCGTGAGTACCGGGATCGGCTACGTTCGTCGTCTCGAACGGCAGGATCTGGACTTCGCGACGCTGGAGGAACCGATCGCCACCTACACCGGCCAGGAGGTCGATCTGGAATCTCTCGTTCGCTCTTCGGGGGAGGCCATCGGGGAGACGGCGTTCGGCAGCGCGCTCACCGCCCTCGAGACGATGATTCACGTCCTCATCGGGCTCGGGCTGCTCGCGTTCCTGCTGTTCTTTTTTGTCCGGGACGCGGACCGGTTTCTGACGTGGCTCATGGACGCCTCCCCGCTGCGGGAGGGGGTCACGGTCGACCTGTTGGAACGGGTCAGTGACATCACCCGTGCCGTGCTGATCGGACACGTCCTCGTGGCCGTCGTTCAGGGGGTTATCGCCGGGATCGGGCTCGCGTTCGTCGGCATTCCCAACGCCGCCTTCTGGACGTTCGTGATGGTGTTACTCGCGTTGATCCCGCTCGTGGGAACGTTCGTCGTGTGGGCACCGGCGAGCGCCTATCTCGTCTGGACGGGAAACGTGCCACCCGGGGTGGCCCTGTTCGTCTACGGCGTGTTCGTTGTCGGCATCTCCGACGAGTACCTCCGCCCGGTTCTGGTCAACCGGTACGCCAAACTCAGCCCGAGCGTGATCATCGTCGGTGTGCTCGGCGGGCTCACGGTGTTCGGGTTCATGGGGATATTCGTCGGCCCGATCGTCGTCGGGTCGCTCAAAGCCGCCATCGAAGTGTACAACGACTACTACGGCCGCCCGACTCGGCCGGCCGGCGAGTGAGATGACGGGACGAATTGATCCGTGAGCGCTTCGAGCGCTGCGATCACAACGCTCGGACGCTCGCTCCGCTCTTATTTGAGCCGACGGTACAATCTGAGGAGGATCGAAGCGGCGGTTCCAACCCCGGGGAATCGGGCGGAAGCGGCGGCGGCCCCGAGCAGGACGAGCGCGCCCTTCGGCCGCCCCCTCGCGAACTCCACCGCGGCGTCGACGAGGGTGGAAAGGGTACTCAGATTTTTCAACGCTTTCGGGGTGTTGTGTACTGTGGCCATGGGTTCGATTTACTTTTCGGCCTCCAGCCGTTTATGTTTTCGTACAGCCCGACGGTCCGTCGGTGACCTGCACTCCGTTTTCACCCGGGGGTCTTATTCGTCCAGCGGCAACGCAACGTTGGCGAGCGTATCCCCCGTAACGACCGTTGCTTCTCGAGCCAGTACGTAGAGAACACCGGTTCTGTCCGCAGTCACGGTCTGTTTCTCGTCGTATGTCAAGGGGTCGTACACCGTTCCCAGATACGTCCCCTCTGTCACGCGCTCACCGACGCTCAGATTCGGGTCGGGACGGAAGAGCCCTGACTTCGCTGCGATCACCCTGCCGAGGTGGTTGCGGGCGGGTTCCGGCGTTCCGTTCGGCTCCGGTTCCGTCCCGAGTATAGCCAGCTCGCGGAGGGCGTTCGAGATCCCTCGGGCTCCCAGTTCGACGGCCGATTCGACAATCTGTCTGTTGTAGGAGAGTTCCGGCGTGATACACGGAATGCCCGCATCGTGTGCCGCCACGCGGAGCTTCCCTCCGAAGTCTCGTTTCCCCCACTCCTCCTCGGCGTCTTCGTGGGCGGGTTCGACAAGGAGGAGGTTTGTGCCGAAGGCTCGGGCCAACTCCATCGACCTGTCATCACCCTGCGTGACGATGACGTGTGGGTACATATCCGGGCTCCCGGTATGGAGGTCGATAATCGCATCCGCTTGGCGGGCTCGTTCCCAGAGCTTTGCGGCCATCTGCTCGTGAATTGTCCCTCTCTCGTTCCCCGGCCAGACGCGGTTCATATTCGGGTTCACGGAGTCGAGCTCCGCGGGACTCGTATAGGAGACGCGGTCGAACGTGATGGGGTTTGCGATCGGAACGACGACCACCGTGCCGCTGATTTCGGCATCTATCAGACGGTCGTGGAGCCGTCGGACTGTCTCCACACCGTTCACTTCACGGCCGTGCTGGGCGGCCTGGATGTACACTGTTTGGCCGTCCCGATCACCCTCGTAGGTATGTACCACTGTCTGAATCGGCATGTCCGAGGGAAGCGTAGCCAGAGTCAATCTCTCGGCGGTGTGCTGTGTGGCCATCGATATCAAGAAGAGACCGCGCCTAATCAATGCAACGAGCGCGTCGAACCGAGTTCAAGCGGTCCGCTCGCGGATCGCTTCGACATCGTCTTTCAGTGCTTGTGCATACGTAAGACGGATCTCTCGCGCTCGCTCGGTGGTGATCTCGTAGCCCCCAGCAATGTTGTTCGTGATGGGATCGTACTCGGACGGGTCGAAGCCCATACTACGGAGATACTGCTGTACGCGCTCGGACTCGATCCCATCGACGATCGCGGCGGCACTGAGACCACGCAGTTCGGCAAACGACGGGATCCCGATTTCGTCGTCCCGTACACCGGGCGTTCCGACGACGACCGGTCTGTCATCCGTCATCGACACGAGGTCTTTCACCGTCCTTACGAGCTGAATGACCTGTGTCGGGAGCGCCGTATCCGGCGCACGCCACTCCACGGTCGGGAAATCAGTTCGGAGTCGAACGGGCGTCAGAACCGTGTTCTCCGGACTGAAGTACGTCTCGAAGGTCTCCGTCTCTATGCCGTGCCGTCCGGCGATCTCTTCGAACAACTCGTGGGATCTGGTTACCCGTTGCTCCCACTCCTCGATGCTTTCGATGTACGACCACAGATCGCGGTACCGTTCGAGTGCCGCATCCGATTGATGTCGGTACATCAGCGAACGCGACGACGCAGCAACTCGTTTCCCGCCGTAGTACGTCGAGGAACTCACGAGCGAAAGCGACGGGTCAAGTGCGGTCAGGAGGTTCAATTGCCGAACCACGTTCCCCCTATCGAAGTGGACGTGGGTACCCGCACAGTTCTTCGCATACCGCAGGTCGTCACCGTATATCTGTTGGAGGAGCTTTCCCCGTTCGGTGATTACCGGGGGGTCGCGCTCCATCAGTGCGGTGCCGAGCGGAACCAGATACTCTTCGCGCTCCTGTGCGCTCTGCAGTACCTCCGAGAGAATTTCTCCAACGACTGCTTCGAGTTCCGAGATCGTTTCCACGGCGGGGATCCGTACCTCTACGAGCGAATCGATTAACTCGCCGACCAGACCCTCGTGCGTTTCGATCAGTTCGCTCGCGCCTGCTAGTTTTCCCTCGCTGTCAACCACCCAGTACTCCAGTTCCATTCCTACTTTCATGTGGTACACCTCCTGTATTGGTGCTCTCGCTCCCCACAGAGAGGGACAGCGGAGACGTTTGTCGGCACACTGCATCCCCTCGTTACCGATTGCGCAACGTTCGGTTCCGGTGAATCACTCGATGAGCTTCGCTACCCTGGGGTAGTTCTCGGCGAGCCAGGGACCGAGGTACACGTAGCCAACGGTGGCGACGACAGCGACGACGAGGCCGCCGACCGGTCCCAACCGCTTGGTAGCCATCTTCCAAACCGTCCAGGCGATTCCGAGGAGTTTAATTAGTGACATGATCTCTCAACTCTTATACTCCGGGGACCCCGAAAGCGCCGATCCCGAGCCCGAGGACGGAGTTCACGACGAAGAGGATGACGAGCGCGGAGACCCAGGCAGTCAATCCGATGATCGCGGCCTTGACCCAGCCGCCGGGGTAGCGCCAGTTGATGACGGCGACCCACACGATCAGCGCGATGACGGGGCCGATAAGCGGGATCCACGCGGTCAACGCCCACGCGATCGCACCGATCAACGCGGTAATGACGGCGTGACCGTAGTCATCGACTCCGGCGACGACACGCCCGCTGATGTAAATCGCGAGCCCGCCGATCAATAGCGCGATCACGAACGCGACTAACGAACCGATAACTGCATCTACCATGATTATTTGTACGCGATATGACTGAATAAGGGTTTGGTGTGGCCCCCGAGCTGACTATCGGGTCCCCCCGGATGTTCCGTGATCCGAGGCGAGCGATCCGTCCATCGTCACGTCTGTCCCGCAAGGAGTACCGTTCGCCCTGGCCGACAGACCGTGGACGTGCCGAGTCTCGTTATTTAAGCGAGAAGATCCCGCCGCCGGAGGTGATACGGGATACGGTCGAGAGCCGGAGCATGTAGGACGTCAACACGAGGTACGGGGCGATCGAGATCGTGAACGCGAAGGCCACGAACGTCTGCAGCGGCGGGAGGCCGAAAAGCCAGATCTCGGGGACGATTCCCTGATCGATCGCGAGGATCGTCGAGGCGTTGAACAGGATCGCCGGGAGCGTGATAATCAGGAGCGTCTGGGACAGTTTGGACACTTCGCTGGTGTAGTAGAGCGTCTTGAAGTACTCTTTTCCGATGGCGAACAGTTCGAACGCTTCGATGAGGTCATCGAACGATTCGGATGTGGCGCTGGAGGCGCCGAGAGTCCGTGACCGCTCGATGTATGGGCCGTAGTCGAAATCCATCCCCTTCCAGAGGAGGACGAACTCGGCCCCGGAGGTCTCGTCGACGGCCCCGAGTCGCCCGGCTGCGTCCGAAATTTCGGAGGAGTACTCCTGAATTTCCTCGGCGAGCTCCTGCTTGACGCCGTCTAAATCAGCGGTGAGGGCCTCCGAACGTTCGTCGATGAGCTTGGACATGGTTCTGAGAAACGCCGATGGATCGGACGGGTTCGCTCCGGACTCGCTCAGTTTGCCGAGGGATTCCTGAAAGCCTATCGCGGCATGGATGCGGTCCTCTTGGTTCTCGACAGAGGTGATGTCATGCGAGAGGACGATCGAGTTGATCGAGACCACGATGGAGACGAGGAGGATCATCCCGCTCAAGAACGTGTTGAGAAGGGTCTGGACCGTCTCAGTCTCCGTGAGGAGTTTCTGCATCTCGAAGGTCCAAACCGTCGCGACGCCCATGAAGGTCACAAAAACGATCGTGAGCAGCGCACCCGTCAACGCCAGTCGGTTTGCCTCCAGCAACGTCCACCGGATCAGCCTGATTTCCCCCGTCTCGTCCGGGACCGGAAACCAGTCCCGCAAGCGGCGGAGCCTCGTGGCGATGCTCATAACTCGACTTCGCTATCGACAGTTGCCGATAGCCTCATCCGTAATCGGGGATCCATGAAGCCGATAATACGGTGTCCGGAAGGAAAACTCTGTGGGTGAGAACACGGCGTCTCTCTGCCGATATCTGGTGTTTCGACCCTGCTACAGAGCAGTTCGCCTGTGTCCACCCGACACCCGACCGGATCGCCCCGTCGACTGTCGGACTCACAGATACGCGTCGTCCCACTCGTCGGCGAGGTGGACGTTGCCGCAGTCCCCACACTCGAGTCTGTCGAGCCCATCGGCGGATACGTCCGTACTGCCGCACTGCGAGCAGAAGTATCCGTAGGGGTCGTCCTCGTCGTCGTCGGAGTAAACCGAGAAGAAGGGCGCCTCCCTGCCGGGAACCGTCTCGTCTCGATCGATCGATCGGTCCGCCCCGTCGACGGTGATTGATTCGGGGACTGCAACGGCGGGTTCGTTGGCGGTGTCGGTTCCCTCGCCCTCGGTAAACAGGGTTACCGCGAACTCCTCGCCTCCGATCATCGTCTGGTCGTTCCCGTCCGGTTCGAGGCCGAATCCCTCGAGGAACCCGCCGCCCTCGACGGCATCTTCGAGGATACGTGCGGTAATTGGAGTCTCGGCGTCCTCGCGAACCCGTTCGATCAGTGTCGTGGCGATATCCTCCCCTCGGGCCTCCGGATCGACGTGAAGCCACCGTATCATCGTTTCCGCTCCGACCGCGACGTCGATGAAACCGAGAACCGTCTCCGTCTCCTCGACCGTGTGGTCGGCGACGAGCATGACCGTATCCGAATCGTCGAGCCGCTCGGTCAGTGTCGTCTCGCCGAACTCCTCTTTGAGTATCGTCTCGATCTGCTGTGGGCTGAGCGAGTACGACGATTGGAACGAATCGCGTGCGATCGCCTCGATTCGCTCTCGATCCGCCGACTCTGCGGGACGAACTTCCATGCAACATGTTGTCGTCGGACAGGGATAAAGTATCCGCCATCGTGTACGCACGGACACGCGAGATACCACGCTGAGAAAAAGCAGAACCATCTCTCGGGGCTACGCCGGCTGGGACCGATGAACAACTATTGATTGAGGTGGATCTCGTTGTCAGAGATCCTCTCGATGCTGTTCGCGTTGAGTTGGTAGGAGTGCTCGTTGCTGTCTCCCCAACCCAGTTTGGACTCGATCGTGTCCGTCAGCCCCGCGTCGGGTTCGACGTATGCCGTCCCCTGCTGGACTTCGATCACGCGACCGACCTCGTCGCCGCTGTTGTTCACTACGCGCTTTCCCTCGTCGTCGTCTGTCAGCGTCACGTTGTTCCCCATCGCGGATCGAACGAGGGGGCTATCGAACCTATCGGCTTTCCTTGCGACTGCAAGGGGTCTATACGATCGGTCTCACTGCACGGAAACGGAAAGCGTACCCCGCTGTCGTCGGGCCTCAGAACGACTCGTCCTCCCCTCCGTCGTCAACCTCGGGAGGATTCCCGCCTCGGTCGCTGTACCCTTCGCGCCCGATGGCGTCGTCGCCGACCATGCTGAAGATGGCCTGTCGGACCCCTTCGGCGTCCTCGTACTCCTGTTCGTTTTCCGGGCCGAGTACATCACGCAACGCGGTGCTTTTGTCGGCGAGTTCGAGTTCGTGATCACCGTACCGATCGAGGAGTTCGTCACGAGAGAGCGGATACGACTCGTCTTCGAGCTCCTCGGCAAGCGAGCCGAATTCGATGCCCTGCTCGCGTGACTCGACGGAATCTCTCGACATATCCGTCCCTTGATTGGGCGACGAGTAACGACTTCTGCCGGCGTGTGCAAGGTACTGTTGTGTTCCGAGAGCGCCCGGCGCCTCCTGTGACCGCTACAGTATAGCGGCCGAGCATAAGCACACCCGACCTTCGATCTGATGACCCAGCGCGGGTCGTTTTCCCGACAGGTTGAATACCTGTGAGAATCAATCACACGGTATGGGAGAACAGAGCCGCGTCTACGGCGAGGCGATCGAACCGGGAGAGATAGTCTACGACAGTACCATGCGACCGATCGGCCGCGTTAGCGGTCTCAACGAGGATGGGTTCGAGGTCGAAGTGATCGACCTGGACGGGAGCGAAATGGCGGAACTCCCGGGCCAGGTGTTCGGCAAGGGATACCTGATGTGGCGGTGTATCGAGTGTGGAGAGATGGACGAACTCAAAGACGGGCTGCCGGAAGCGTGCCCGGACTGCGGCGCGCCACCGGAGGCCATCTCCGTGATCGAGGAGGATTGAAGACGGACCCAGCCGGGGATGTTACAGCTACTGAGACGTCGCTATTGCTGCGGTACTCGTTGCCCGACGCGACTCTCGAAGAATCCATGGCCGGTAGATAACAGTGCCCCGTTTCGCGATAGACACGAATCACAGTGACCGCAATCAAGATCATCGAGGTGCTGAGTACCTCCTCCGAAGCCTGCCCGATGACCACCGTTCTCTAATCGTAGTCTCGTCGTGGGTGCTTATCAGGACGCCGCGTGTGTACATTGTATGACTCCCAGGATTCGAACGGCGAGTACCGTCCGAGAGACTGAGACGGTGTGGGAACGCGTGGTTGAGTGGGTGCTTCTGGAGGGAGACCGAAAAAACGTCGCGGGGTGTCTCGTCGTCATCATTGTCGGTGTCGTGGGCGCTCTCGTTTTCGCCGACGTTCTGGCCGTCGGCCCGGACAGTTCCGCCGCAACGATCTTCGGTAGCGGGCTTACGTCTGGAGTCGTGACGGTCGTGACGATCGCCCTCTCTATCAACCAGCTCATCCTCTCACGGGTGTTCGGTTCGATCACCCAACTGAATGGCAGGCTGGATGGCGCGCGCGGCTTCCGTCAGAACGTCGAAAACCTCGCTGGAGTGCCCTCAAGTCCCAACGATCCGGCCGACTTTCTTTCGATGGTCGCGACGACGCTGCGTGACCGAGCGTCCGGGCTCTTGGAGATGAGCGAGTCCACCGACTGGGATCCACCGTCCGAGATCACGAACACACTCCGCGATCTCGTCGAGTACGGGGACAGTATCGACGCCAAACTCGAGTCGAACGCGAGGGTTACGGACGTCCTCGGTATCGTACTGGGGCCGGAATACGCCATCAACATGACCGCAGTCCACCATCTACGGAACGAATACGCCGAATCCCTCCCGGAAGATGCCCTGACGGGGTTACGTGCGATCGACGAACTCCTCGAATCCGTCGCGATCGTCCGTCAGTTCTACAAGACGATAGCTATTCAGCAGGATTTTGCGAATCTCTCGCGGCTGCTCGTCTACTCTGGAGTGATCGCACTTTTGAGCGCCATCTCACTGACGCTCATTTACCGGACGAACTCGGTCACGGTCCCGGTATCGATTCTCCCGGTCCTCGTCAGCCTGGGGATCGGGATCATCGTGTCTCCACTAGCGCTTTTCGTCACGTACATCCTCCGAGCCGCAACTGTTGCTCGACATACTGTCTCTGTCGGGCCATTCGTCCCTCCCTGAGACACCCACGCGATAGACGGTCCTGCTGGTGGGGCGGCGGTTCGGCTCACCGTCTTTTCGATGGGGGTGATCCACTTGCACCCCCCGGGATAGTCGGTATCCCCAGTGTGATGATAATCGCCACCGCCTGCCCCTCCTGTGCGATTACCGTCCCGGAGGGCGAAAGGCGACCGACGAAAACGTGCGGTCGAGACCTTACTCCTCTCTATCGTCTGAACGATCCGGCGGGCATTAGATGCTGGAGTCCGATGTCCCCGTAATGGCACCAAAACTGGTGGCACATCGGCCGCTAGCGGCTTCGGCGTGTTCGGTGTCGGCGGTCGTACTCCAATCCACGACCGCCGCCCCCGAGGTCGGACCCGATGGACTCGTCGAGTACTGGCCACTCGTCGTCAGAGTTGGGTGGTTCAGCGCCGGCCTCCTCACCATCGTTCTCCTCAGTCGGATTCTCGTCCAACCCGCGCTCGAACGGATGATCCGTCGACGGAACCGCAACAACCCCACGCTCCAGGCCGCCATCGTCCTGTACTTCCGGGTGCTCGTCATCTTCGTGGCCTTCCTCGTCGCGATCGCCGTTGCCGGCTACGGCCGGATACTCACCGAATCCGCACTCATCATCAGCGCGGTAGCGCTGGCCATCGGTATCGCGGCCCAGGAGGTTATCGGCTCGCTCGTCAGCGGCGTTGCGCTCGTGCTCGATCCGGAGTTCAACGTCGGCGACTACATCGAGTGGTCGGGCGGCGAGGGGATCGTCCAATCGATCGCTCTCAGGGTCACCCGTGTCGAGACTCCCGATGGCGAGCTCGTGACGATTCCGAACACAATTTTGACGAGCAACGAGCTCGTCCGGCCGTACGGTCGTGGGAACCACCGCGTCATCCAGAAGATCGGACTCGCGTACGACGACGACGTCGACGAAGCGGTCACTCATCTCGAGGACGCCGCGACGTCCATGGAGATGATACTCGCGGAACCGGCCCCGACAGCCTACGTCGACGAACTCGGCGACGATGCGGTCATTGTCCGCATCCACTACTGGATCGAGGACCCCAACCGTCGTGACGTCTTCGCCGCCCGCTCGGCGTACGCCAGCGCGATCAAGCGCCGGTTCGAGGCCGTTGGTATCACCATCAGTCCGCGCTCGGAGCATGACCTGCAGGGCCGAATCACTGTCGACGAGTCGGTCTGATCTGGGCTCGAAAGCCGTTTGTCCGTGTCCACCTCCCCCTCTGGCGCCAACGCCGCTCGGCAGAGTTGAATATGGACTCGTCCATCCCCTGAAAGAGCAACGATGAGACCAGCGATCGTTCGTAATGGACTCGTAACCCGGCGACCGCTGATTTGGTACTGTTTAACTATGCTCTGTTCCGCCTTTTTTGGCCTATGTCTTCGAGATACGAGTACGAGCGCACGACTGGCCGCGACGAGGTCGCGACGCTACTCAGAGTACTTGCGGATGGGCTTGCTGCCGGCACGCTTCATCTCGGACGAGGTGAGGGGGCCGTCGAGATCGAGGTGCCGGACGAGGTCGAACTCGAACTGGAGTTCGAAACCGAAGGCGGAGACATGGAAGTCGAAATCGAGATCGAGTGGATGGGAACGGACCTCGAGAAGATCGCGCCAGCCATCGACGCGTTAGCCGATTCGGACGAACCAATCGATGATCCCCCGATCAGTTCGACCGAACACCCGGAAAGTAAGGCTCGCTTCGAGGTCTTCCGCGACCGTGGCGAGGAGTGGCGCTGGCGGTTAGTCCACCGAAACGGGAACGTACTCGCGACCGGCGCCGAAGGGTACACGCGGAAACACAATGCACTGAAAGGACTACGAAGCGTAATGCGCAACGCGCCGCTCGCGGAAATCGTCGAGGATTCGGCCGAATAACAGCGTTTGCCACGGTATAACTAAGAGCTGAAACCGTGTGTAGCGAGATGAGAACTCAGAATGTTGCCACGTATTCGAGTGAGACTTCGAGATTCGGAGCTACCGATCAACCCGGAACGAGATCCGTCTGAGCTATCAACCGAAACGCTCGAATTAATCCCCGCGGCGATTCGCGGCTTACAGGCAGGGTTCGTCGCCACGGTCATCATGACGGCGTTCAGGTTACCGATAATGCGTTCGTTACCTCCTTCGGCCAACTTCTGGGCCAAGTACGTCGGTGATGGCGACCCCGACGAATATCCGATCCACGGCCTCGTGCTGCATCTCCTCTATGGAACGATAGCCGGCTCTGTGTTCAGTGTCCTATTCGTCCTCCTCGACGCTGAGCGGGCTATCGAACCGGAACAGCGCGGCATACTGTGGGGCGGTGTCTACGGGATGGGACTGTCGGCGTTCGGATCTCACGTGATGCTCAAAGGACTTCTCGATACCCGCCTGGAATCGGACGAACTCGCGCTATTTCACACTGCACATGCCGTCTACGGGTTGGCTCTCGGTGCGTGGGTCGGGTCCCGGACAGAGGGTGTTGACGACCCGGAACGGGAGTACGATTACGAAACGTGACCCCACCTTAATCGGACCTGCTAGCACCGCGTCCTGTTTCAGCCGACTCACGAGGCCCCCGTCGTTCTCATCCGACGAGCCGACAGTGATACGTGGATCATACTAATGTATAGTTCCCGCAACTCGAACGTATGGGGACTATTGTAGATGTAACTATCCCGCCCGGCCCGTTCGCACTGACGGAGACGTTCGACGTCGTGCCCGATGCGACGTTCGAACCGGTCCGGGTCGCTGCACACGGTTCCGAGGGGGCGATGGAACTGCTGTGGGCATCGTCGTCCGACCTCTCTCGACTCGACGGGGCGCTCCGAGACGACGAGACGACGAGCGCGGTCGCTCGCCTCTCGATGGATGGCGAACACGCACTCTATCGGATCAACTGGAGTACGGGAACCCGGGCCGCTACCGAAACCTTCGTGGGGGCCAACGGGACACTGCTCGACGCACACGGATCAGCGGATCGTTGGGATTTCCGGGTGCTGTTCCCGAACCAGGCGGCAGTATCGACGGCGTACGACGACTGGCGCGACCGCGATCTCGACCCGTCGATCCGGCACGTCAACGGGCTCTCCGATGCAGTACGTTACGGTGGGATGAGCCTCTCACAGCGTCAACACGAAGCTCTCACTGCGGCGTTCCGGACGGGATACTACGACATTCCCAGAGGAGTCACGCTCGTCGACTTGGCGACCGACTTCGACGTGTCTCATCAGGCGCTCTCCGAGCGGCTTCGGCGCGGCCACCGTACCCTCGTCGACGCGGCTCTCTGTCGATCACCGGCCTCGGTGAGACATCAGCGGTGACCGCCGTCCGACTGCACGCACTCTATCGCAGCTCTCTGTACGATTCCCTTACCGCCAGATCACGATACCTCCCGACGCGAGTCGTCGTCTTCGTCTCCGTGGGTCCTCCCGTCCAATAAGAATAACACTCTTAATTTTGTTATGAAAGCGTTACCGATCGAGAACCTGCCTGTACGGGATTCATACAACGCTTTGATCGGTCGGACGAAACGCTGATTCAGTTGGCTACAGCACTGACCGAGAGTAGATTCACGGTCAGACTTTCGCCTAAATATACGCATTCTATACATTCTATATAAAAGACATTTTCACGAAAAATATTGGCCAGTCGAGAGCAAGCCGATCACCGACGTGTGATGCTTCTTTCGGACGTACATTTATAAATATCGACAGTATTGTGGGATATGTCCCAGAAATTGGGTGTGATCTTTTCTTCACCTTCGAGATCGATAGATACGGGCGACTAACTTCTGTTCCCTACCGATTTGATCTCACAGCGGGGTGGTGCAGAAGTATCACTGAACGTATAGATCGACATACTGACACCGGTTTCGACGGGATTCCGATAGACGCGCGCGGAGAACCTGGCTGTGACGGCCGGTTCTGCCGGCTGTATATTTAAACGGTTTCGAGATATTCGACCAACGAGCCCCCAAGGACCAATCCTCCGGGCAGGATTACCTCACGCAGATACTACCGGCAGTATCAACTGTCGCCGGTCGAGATGTAAATATGCCCGCACACCTATAGATAACTATTCTTATACTTATGCAAATTATACTATTTCTTGATATCTCCTGCGCTTCTAGTGGCGGTGTCTTTCTCGCAGGTTACGGTACTCGTCTCGCACCACGTATAATCGGATAGGCGACCGGCTGGATCGCTGTCTCTCGCCCGCTCTATCGTTTCTCCACGATCCAGTCGTATAGATTGCCTGTCTTGCTCTCGACTTTGCGACTGATGTCGTTGATGCGGACGGCGTTGGAGAACGCCAGCATCGTCGGGGGCCACAGACCGATGAACAGCCCGTGTTCTTTGTTTCCGCGAACGTAATACTGGTACCACGCCAAAAGGACCGACCCGAGTGCGGCCAGAACGATCGGGTCACGGCCCGTTCTTCGTCCGACGTCTTTCGCTGCTTCCTTCTCTTTTTGTTCTACCATCGCCTCCACGTTGGGCGCATCGACGTATTGTTATAGAGTACTAACTCGTGGAGCCGACTGGCCGTCTTTTTTAATCCAGTCTTACCCCTGATGAGCGAGAACCCCGTGTTCGCGCTTCGGGTGGTGTCATCTGTCCGCTCGCCTAGATAGTGTTTTATATAGGTAAATATGCTATCTGCTCTCGACAGGCATATGCTCGGCTCAGTAACCCAGGCGTACCAGCGACTCGAGGAGGCCAGGCCGCTCGTTCGACCGACCCACAGTCAACTCGAGGTCTCTTTGCTCCCTCCCTACGGTGATCCGGAGGTACACATACTCGCCGAAGTCGGAACGTACATCGCTGCCGGGATCGTCATCAACTCCGTCGCCGAGCGACTCGCCGAGGAGTGAACCACCTCGGAGTCATGTGGTTCGAGACGCGAGCGTCTCGTCAGCCAGCTTAAGGCTTTTTTTCGCCCACGTTTTTCGAGGAGCGGTTCCCACAGCGAGCCGTCGACTCGCGAGGAAACCCGACGATAAAAAAGGTGGGATGCCACCTCCCGGATTTGAACCGGGGACAGCTCGATCTTCAGTCGAGTGCTCTCCCAGTCTGAGCTAAGGCGGCTCGCACTTGCGACGAGGCGCAGGCTATCAAAAAGGGTTTCGGATGTCGGCGGCGGGGTCCATCCAGTCCCCGTCGGGCTTTGCCCCTTCCCCTGAATAATTTTATGAGTGGCTCGTGTCCCTTCGATAATCCGTGACTCGAACAGGTCGGTTCGACCGTGTAGATCCGGTCGTCGTCCACGCCAACGATCGGATCGTCCACGCGAACGCCGCTGCTGTTCGGCTTCTCGGTGGGGACGCCCCCGGAGAGATCGTCGGCGAGTCGCTTTTCCGGTTCGTTGATGACCCGTCGACGGGCCTTCTCGCCGATCAGTTCGACCGACTGATGGCGGGCGATACCCGGGCGCTCGCGTCGACGATCGGCGTCGAAACGGTCACCGGCCGATCCGAGGCCGTCGCCGTCAACTCGCCGATCGAGTGGGCGGACGAACAGCGGATCCGGACGACGTTCTTCGTGATCGATACCACGCTGCCGTCGGGGCTTCCCTCCGAGACGATGGACGCCTCTCCGATCGGGATCACGATCGCCGACGCCGCGCGCCCCGACGAGCCGCTTATCTACGTCAACGATGGCTTCTGTCAACTGACCGGCTACGCACGCGAGGAGATTTTGGGACGGAACTGCCGGTTTCTGCAGGGTGAGGCGACCGACAGGGAGACTGTCGCCGGGATACGGGCGGCGATCGACGCCGGGGAGCCGATCACCGCCGAGCTCAGAAACTACCGCAAGGACGGGTCGATGTTCTGGAACCGGCTGACGATCACGCCGGTCAGGGACGAACACGGGGAGTTGACGCACTTTCTGGGGTATCAAGAGGACGTCACCGATCGGAAACTCTCCGAACGTGAACGGAGCCTCTTCGAGATGCAGGCCGACGAGATCGAACAGGCCGTCTTCATCACCGACGCCGAGGGGACGATCGAGTACGTGAACCCGGCTTTCGAGCGAGTGACCGGTTACACCGCCGGGGAGGCGGTCGGCAAGAACCCCCGGATCCTGCAATCGGACGTCCAGGACGAAGCCTTCTACGAGGAGCTGTGGGAGACGATCACGGCGGGTGAGATCTAGGAGGCCGAACTCACGAACAGGCGAAAATCCGGCGAGCGGTACCGAACGACACAGAAGATCCTTCCGGTAACGGATCCGGACGGGACGATCACCCACTTCGTCGCCATCGAGGATGACATCACCGACGCACAGTTCATCGAGCAGGTGTTGAACGTGATGGATCGCGTCCTGCGACACAACGTGCGGAACTCGGTGACCGCGATCGCCGGCTTCGCCGATCTGCTCACCGAGCAGGTCGACGACTCCGACCACCGGGCCGCGATCCGGACGATCAAGGAACACGCAGAGGAACTGCGGCGGCTCAGCGACGAGACGCGGACGATCAGGGAACTGTTCCACCGTCGCCACACCCAACACACGCTCTCCGTGGACGCGATCCCCGGGTTCGTCGAGGCGCGGCGCGAACAGCATCCCGACGCGGAGATCGATCTCACGATGGACGTCACCCCCGGATCGGAAATCGAAAACGGGAGCCTCCTGCAGTTGGCGATCGACGAGGCGCTGGAAAACGCCGTCGTCCACAACGACACCGAAGCGCCGACCGTCTCCGTCGTCGTCCGGCAACGCGAGGACGAGGAGATCGTGATCGAGATCGCCGACGACGGTCCGGGGATCCCCGAGGAGTTCTGGGACGTGCTCACTGCCGGCGAAGAGACGCCGGTCGCCCATATCACCGGTATCGGTCTGTGGCTGATGTACTGGACGACTACGGCGCTGGGTGGTGTAATGGACCACCGCGAAAACGAACCCCGCGGTAGCGTCGTCACGTTCCGGATTCCGATGAACTCCACCGGTCACGCCGATATCCACGACTGAAACCATCTACACACCGATCGCACGGCTCTCGTCGATCGGATGTGAATCGACGTCCAGTAGCCACGAACGAGGAAAGCGCAACTGCCGTTCCGTCCGACGACAGTGGGGAGCCGCCGGATGTTTCCGAGTCCGACGGCGGCACCGATGGCCGTGAAGACGGATCCGAGTCGAGAGAATCACTGCTCCATACGCTCACTGCACAGAGGAGTTCAAATAAAGCCCCGAGACGGACGCGTCCCTCACTCCGTGGCGATTTCGGGTTCGATATACACCTTCTCGATCAACGGTTCCTGCTTTGCCAGTGCCGTTTCGATCTGGGTGATGAGCTTGTCGATCGTTTCGGTATCCAGGTTGGGGTTGAACGCCACGTCGGCCGTGACGACCACGCTGTCGGGGCCGAAATAGACGGTTCGAAACTCCGGGACGTCGACGACCCCCTCGTGTGATTCGGTGATTTCCTCGAGCGGTCTTTGATGTCGTTCAGACAGCCCCTCACCGATCAGCAGCCGCTTGTTCTCGATCCCGAGCACGATCGCGAAGGTCATCAACAGGAGCCCGATGAGTACCGCGCCGATCGCGTCGAAGATCGGGTTGCCGGTGACCTGCGAGACGAAGATGGCGACGAGTGCGATTGTCGCGCCCGCTGCGGCGACCGCGTTCTCCGTGAGGACGGCCAGCACTGGCGTGTCGCTGGTCTTCTGAAACGCCTCTCGAAAGCCCCGCCAGCCACGGATATCCGTCTCTTCGTCGAGGGCAACCCGGGCCTTCCAGTAGGAGATCCCATCGAAGAGGATCGTCACGATCAAGACGAAGTACGCCAGGTACACGGCCGGGACCGTCCGGCCCCGAACCGTTAGCTCACCCCCTGCGAGCGTGTCTCCGTGGAGAAGCGCCTCGATTCCGTGGGTGAGACTTTCCCACCCGGCGATTCCGAAGAGCAGGACGGAGACCAAAAACGCATAGAAGAAGCTGGCTTTCCCGTAACCGAACGGGTGGAGCTGACTCGCTTCCTTTCGACTGTAAAACATCCCGACGAGGAGCAGTATCTGGTTTCCCGTGTCCGATATCGAGTGATACGTTTCCGCCAGCATCGACGGACTGCCCGTGAGAAGGAACGCCCCGAACTTGAGCAACGCGAGCGCGATGTTCGCCGCCATCGCCACGAGTATCACGCTGAGCCGCTCGCTTTGGGCCATTGCCTCTCGATTCACGCTGTTTCGATAAAAACCCTCGAAACTTCGGTGCGCGGCTATCCCGGTATAACAATGACCTCGTCGGTCGAGGCCTGAAGCGCTACTGGGATGAGCTCAAAAAGAAACGGTGACGGAGCGGACGCCAGTCACTTCGCGTCCTCGATCGACCCTCACTCGGCGACCGCACGCGCCGCCTCGACGCTCTTTCCGTCCCGAAGCAGCGCCTCGACGAAGAGCTCGCCCGCCTTGAACGACGAGCGCACCATCGGTCCCGAGGCGCAGTACAGAAAGCCCAGTTCCTCTTCGGTGACGGCCTTCCAGACGTCGAACGTGTCGGGGTGGACGTACTCGAAGACTTCTAGGTGCGACCGGGAGGGCTGGAGATACTGGCCGAACGTGACGATGTCGACCCCGAGTTCGTCGAGATCCGACAGCGTCTGATAGACCTCGTGATCGTACTCTCCGACGCCCAGCATGAGGCTCGTCTTCGCGTAGGCTCCGCTGTCGGCGATCCGTTCGAGCACCGACAGCGACTGCTCGTAGCCGGCCCGGCGATCGCGGACGGGCCACTGCAGCCGCTCGACGGTCTCGACGTTGTGTGCGACGACATCGGCCCCGGCGTCGACGACCGCGTCGACGGCCTCGAGATCGCCCTGGAAATCGGGGATCAGTGCCTCGACTAAGATCTCGGGATCGTGGCGTTTGATCGCCCGCACGGTCTCCGCGAAGTGGCCGGACCCCCCGTCGGCCAGATCGTCCCGGTCGACGGAGGTCAACACGACGTACTCGAGTCCGATCTCGGCGACCGCCTCGGCAACGTTTTCCGGCTCGTCGGGATCGAGCGGGTCCATTCCGCCCGTCTCGACGTCACAGAAGTTACAGCCCCGCGAACAGCGCTCGCCCATCAGCATGAACGTCGCGGTGCCGGGGCCGTTCCGGCCGCTCCAGCAATCCCCGAGGTTCGGGCAGTTGGCCTCCTCACAGACGGTGTGGAGGTTCCGGTCCCGGAGGGTCGATTTGATCTCGGTGAAGCGCTCGCCGCTCGGCGGACGGGACTTCAACCACTCGGGCTTGCGCGGCCGACTGCTCATACCTATCCATCCGTCGCGTCGTACAAAAACGTGCGGACGGAGGAACTCTCAGCGTTCACGCTCGCCCGCGACGGAAACGCCTATACGCTTCCCACCCCCCGTTGCTCCCGTGGCAAGCCGCACGGAATACGAGCCGGGGATCGCCGTCCGAGAGGTCCTTCCGGAGTTCGCCGACGCCTTCCCGTTCGAGTCGTTCAACCGGATGCAGTCCGAAGCGCTGCCCGCGATCGTCGAACGCGACGAAAACGTCGTCGTCAGCGCGCCGACCGCGAGCGGCAAGACGGCGCTGGCGGAGGCCGCCATCTGTCGGACGCTCGAGGCCGGCGGCACCGCGCTGTTTTTGGCTCCGCTCAGAGCGCTGACCAACGAAAAGGAATCCGAGTGGGAACGGTTCGAATCGCTCGGCTACTCCGTCTATGTCGTCACCGGCGAGCGCGATCTGACGCCGCGGCGCGCCGAAAAGGCGGATATCCTCGTCATGACGCCCGAGAAAGCCGACTCGGCGACCCGAAAGCACGATTCACCGCGGTACTCGTTCATTACGGATATCGACTGCTGTGTCATCGACGAGGTTCACCTCCTCGATTCGGATCGTCGCGGCGCCGTTCTGGAGGTGACGATCTCGCGACTCCGACGGCTCTGTGCGCTCCGGATCGTGGCGCTGTCGGCGACGATGCAGAACGTCGAGGACGTGGCCGGCTGGCTCGACGCCCCCGAAGCGTGTACGTTCCGGTTCGGCGAGGCGTACCGCCCCGTCCCGCTGTCGGCGACCGTCGAGACGTACGCCCACGGCGACAACGCCTTCGCCGACAAGTATCGGCGCCTCTACCGCGCGCTCGATCTCGCACAGCCGCACATCGACGACGGCGGACAGGCGCTCGTCTTCGTCGCCTCCAGACAGGACACGGTCCGAGCCGCCGAGAAAGCCAGAGACGAACTCACCGAACGGGACGTCGAGATCAGCTCCCGCGGCGATTACGACTTCCATACCGACGCCCAAGAGCTGAGCAACGACACCCTCAGACAGTCCGTCGTCGACGGCGTCGGCTTCCATCACGCCGGGCTCTCGAAGGACGACAAGGACCGCGTCGAGGCGTGGTTCAAGGACGGAAAGATCCAGCTGCTGTTCTCGACGTCGACGCTCGCGTGGGGCGTCAACCTCCCGGCCCGCTGTGTCGTCATTCGCGACACCAAGCTCCACGACCCTCTCGAGGGAGAAGTCGACATGAGCCCGCTGGATATCCTCCAGATGCTCGGTCGAGCGGGCCGTCCCGGCTACGACGACGCCGGGTACGCCCACGTCATCTGCGATGGGGCCGACGCCGACAAGTACCGACAGCTGTTGGCCGACGGCAAACCGATCGAATCGCGGCTCGCCGAGGAGCTCGACTCCCATCTGAACGCCGAGATCGCCCTCGGCGTCGTCGACGACATCGAGGACGTGATGTCGTGGCTCGAGACGACCTTCTATTACGCACGGGCCCAGAGCGCGCCTGACGAGTACGACGACAGCGCCTCGCTCCGAAACCGGGTTTCCGAGACACTGGCACGGCTCGTTGAGGCGGGGTTCGTCGACCAGTCGGGCCTCGAGATCGAGCCGACGGCGCTGGGGCGGCTCACCTCGCAGTTCTACCTCCGGCTCGACACCGCTGAGGGGTTTCACGCGCTGTGTGAACGCACCGAGGCGGGGAACCAGTCGCTCGAGGAGTCGGCCGTCCTCCGGACCGTCGCAGACGCCGCGGAGTTCGACAGCGTCTCCGCCCGCCGTGACGAACGCGAGACGTTCGGCGCGGTACTCGGAAACGAGGGCGAGGATCTCGAGCCCGGCAACCGGAAAGTGCTCGCCATCCTGCGGGCCGGGATGTCCGGGACGACGCCCGGCGAGCTACAGAGCGACGCGTGGGTCATCCGACAGAACGGGCTGCGGTTTCTGGCGGCGCTTCGGGCCTTCTGTGAGCGCTTTGGGGAACCGCGACACGCGAACCTCGTTCGACGGATCGAGGCGCGCGTCGAACACGGCGTCAGCGACGACGCCGTCGGGCTCGTGGCCATCGGCGGTGTCGGAGCCGGACGGGCACAGAAGCTGGCGAGCGAGGGACTGACCGATCCGGCCGACGTCCGATCGGCGGGTATCGACGGGCTGGTTTCGGCGGGCCTCTCGGAGGGAGTCGCCGAACGGATCCACGAGCAGGCGATGGGGCTCCCCGCCGTTTCGATCGAGTGGACGGACGTTCCGGACGCGATCGAAGCGGGCGAGAACGCGATGGCGGAGGTCACCGTCCGAAACGCTGGGGACGGCGAACCGGCCGGGATCAGGCTCACCGTCAACGGCGTCGAGATGACGGCCGAAACCCGGTATCTCGGCGAGACGACGCTGCCGGTCGGCGTCTTCGGCGGCGACGTAACGGAGCTCACGTACGAACTCGAGGTCGCCTTCCCACAGCTGCCGCTTCATCCCGTCACCGACACGCGGACGGTCCGGATCGACCGCTGAACGGAATCCATTCGTCCGATCCGTCCGCGCTCTTTCGAGAACTGAAACCGATGTAACCGGTATTTACCCCGCGTGTCACGTGATATGTATGGGGAGTCCAACATGAGCGAGAAACCGAGGGTACTCGTCGTCGACGACGAGCCCGATCTCGCGGATCTGTACGCCGTCTGGCTCCGCGGGGAGTACGACGTTCGGACCGCATACGGGGGTGACGAGGCACTCTCGGAGATCGAATCCGGCGTCGACGTCGCGTTTATCGATCGGCTGATGCCGAGGATCTCCGGCGGCGAACTGCTATCGCACATCCGCTCGGAGGGGTACGACTGTCGCGTTTCGATCGTGACGGCCGTCGAGCCCGATTTCGACATCATCGAGATGGGGTTCGACGAGTACATGGTCAAGCCGATCCGCCGCGAGGAACTCCGGGAGGTCGTCGAGGCCTTGCTAACCCGCTCGACCTACGACGAACAGCTACAGGACTTTTTCGCGCTGGCCTCGAAACGGGCCACGCTACAGGCCGAAAAGACGCCCAGAGAGCTCCGCGAGAGCGACGCCTACCGGGAGTTGAACGCGGAGTTCGAACGGCTCAGAGCGAAACTGGAACGGACGACCGACCGGTTGCGCCCCCGCGATTTCGAGGTCGAAATGCGACAGCTGGCGACGCCGCCGCTCGACGACTGATACTGGTAGACCGAATCGGACGAAACCGACTGATCGGTCCGTTCCCGCTCACTCCGCCGAACGGCTCCGTCTCTGGCTCTGGCTCTTGCCGAACTGAGCGAAACAGTGTCCGGTTGGTGTCACAGGCATCAGGACTCCAACCGCTGAACTCAGAATTTGACGAGCAGTGCCAGACCCGAAAGGAGAATACAGATTCTAAGGCGGCCTGGTCACTTGAACAATATAAACCCCTCCAGTAACTTGGGAGATAAACCGACGCGTCAACAGCCCATCGTGTTTCACATGAACACTTTCGGTGCCGAGGGGCTCTCCGGGAGCCTCGAACCCCGACGTACTAGAGCGATCCATCCCGAAGACGCTGGATTCCACCAGGTCTATACCGGTCGGCTTCACTTGTTTGACGAGCCAGAAATGGCCGGTGAGCTGATCCATACCTTTTCCACCCGAAAACCATGATTACGAGGGAGTTAGCCAACGCAATGGAGAACGAAAAGCGACCGTCGAGTGTGGATCGATTTCGGGACACAACTGCTACCCGCGGGAGTGGGGCCGAACACCGACTGACTGCCGAAACTGTTCGAACCGTAATACATGACAGTGTCCGTACTAACACCTTCTGGGGTGCCATCGGGCTGCCATTCATCTACCTTCCGCTGTTAGTCGCCGGGGTACTCGGACAGCAAGCCGGACTGCTGGTTGGATTATTTTAAACACACCCGATCAGATGGGAGCAACTGCCTCGGAAATGGTGCCCGTGTTCTCTCATGGAGGCAATTGAAATGCCGGAATCTGACACAGAGAGGGCCGATCGAACTTCACCAGAGGGACAGCACGATAGCTGCACGCTCGATCAACGCCAATCGATGTCCGATCGATGGGCGAAACGTGTCTGGGCGGCTGGATCCTACGAGAACATCGCGTCGAAGTACGTCGCGATGGGTGGCCACCTCGTCGAACGAACTGGCGTCGATCCCGACGACGCAGTCATCGATATCGGCTGTGGAACGGGAACTGTCGCTATTACTGCCGCCCGACGTGGGGCTCAGGTGACGGGCGTGGATATCCAACCCGCGCTGTTGGAACACGCCCGCTCGAACGCCGAGATCGCAGGGACAGAGATTTCGTGGCGAGAAGCTGACACAACGGCCCTCCCGTTCGAGACGAGCAGCTTCGATGTGACCCTTTCGAATCTCGGCCACATGTACGGTGACCCCCCTGACGCTGCGGCTCAGGAGTTGCTCCGAGTGATCCGACCCGGCGGCCGGATCGGATTCACCTCCTGGACGCCCACGAGTCTCTATCCCTCGGTAGCCGGCGTTTTCATGACGGTACTGTCATCGGAACAGCTTCCGGACTTTTCCGAACCGCCGTTCCTGTGGGGTGATTCGGGGACGGTCGAAAAACGGCTTGGAGACGCCGTCAGCGATATTTCACTCGAAACCAGATCGGTGCAGTATCCGGCATTGTCTCCCGAACACTTCTGGCAGCAAACGGCGACGAACTCGGGGATGTTCACCGAAGTGCTTGAGGAAGTCGACGCGGACGATATCCCGGCCCTCCGAAAACAGGTGATCGGGACGATCGAGCCGTACTTCGATGAAACTGAAAACGCGGTCGAACTCGAATATCTCCTCACGACCGCGACTGTGACAGCGACCAAGTGATCCAAAACTGTTACGTTCGTAGAGGCTTCGAACGCAGACGTTCTCACACCTTTTTTAAATTGTCCCCGTGCATCGGGGGTCATCCCGATGGGGGTGTGTTTCGTACGTATCGATATGACAGAGGATTCATGTCCCTGCTGTGGGAGCGTCACAGAACAGCGGCCGGTGAACGATCCGGAAGTAGATCACTGGCAAGTTGGCGATTCCGTTCTCACAACTGAACTGCCTCAAGATCTGAGTGTCGCCCTCGGTCGGTTTCTCGGAACGGAATCAGTTGAGACGCTCGACGGATGGGTCACAGCGGTTCGATATCACATCGATGGGGCAGCCATTACAATCGACGAACTCTGCGTGACTGACGAGGAGACCGGCCACTGGGGCATCGCTGACGGAACAAAATACCACTTCGTGTGCTTCTACGATGCAGTGATCTTGGCAGCCTTGGTGGAGACTTCCGTCGATATCCGGACAAAAAGTCCGAATGGGATGGTGATCGAAGCCCATGCAGTCGGGACCGACGATCTGACGGTTGCCCCCGACGAGGCGGTGTTCTCGTTTGGGATCGATAAAGACGTCTCAGAACCCTCAGACGACGGTCCGAGCCTCGAAGCCGGCTACGCCGCCATCTGTCCCTACGTCAAAGCGTTCCCAAATCAAAGAGCGTACGAACGGTGGGCAAATTCAGTTCACGCCGCGACCGTCGGTATGCCACTGGCGGGAGCGACTGAACTCGCGGCCGCACTCATCAAATAGTCCAAACGGCGTCTCCAGCCGGTCACGACAGAAATTGGCCGAGTACGTTTCGCTCCGCACGCTGTATGTGTTCGGCAACGGTCGACGGATCGAGCTCCAGTTCGGCGGCGATCTCTTCTGTGGATACTTGACGTGGAACCTCGTAATAGCCCATATCGAACGCGGTCTGTATCACTTCCTGTTGCCGATCTGTCAGGGTGTCTAACGGCTGGCTTCGGCCGGTGTAGGAACCGATCTTTTCGAGATTAGGAGAGACACCAGCCGCTTCGTATTCGCGGATCGTATTGGAGATGGTCTCCTGTGGGCCGACGAGCGACATTGTCGCATCCCGCTCCCGTAGTTCCGGGTCACACGTTCCGATCAACTCATCTGCCTCTTCGGCGAGGCTTTCCGGGAGTTCGGGTGCAGTAAACGCGATCACATAGAGGTGTCCCTCGTCTGTTTCTGAGACGTGTTCCCACTGGTTGACACAGTCGAGCGCCGTGAGTCGCTCTTCGTCGTACCGTGACTGGACTTCCGCTTGCACGATCGCCCCGGTTCCGTGACACGCAAGCTCCTCGAAATCTACGACTCCCGCCTCCCGACCGAGAGCTATGAGCTCTTCGATCCCCATGGCTTCGAACGCTGCATCGTCGACTGAAACGTTCGCTTCGCGCATGTTCCTAGACAAATATACGACGAACAACCGGTAAAGGTTGTGCCCAATATACTGGGATGCCGTCTGAGGCCTTCGGGACGAATTGCAGATACGATCGGATTGATGAGCGACCTTGAGAGCATCATTCGGCTCTGTGAGCGCGACTTCGGAACCGTAGATATCGATCGACGCGGTGGCGATCCCGGAGAGAATAGCGATCTCGCCGAAGTGGCGAAGCTTCGACGTGCAGTTCGTGTCCGCTCCGACAGACGTGTTTTAAATCCACCCACCCTACTGGGAGCAAGCCACTCTAGGGGAGGCAGCGTTGATACGGGTGGGTAGAAACAATGAGTGTTTCCAACCAATCGAGTGAGTACAGTGAATCGTCCAGTCCGTCAAAGTCGGGGACGCGTGTCACCAGCCTTCGAAATGGGCTCGTCGGCGGCGTCGTGGCTGTCCTCCTGTCGTTTCTGCCGCTGTCGACCGTACTCGGCGGCGGCGTTGCAGGATATTTGGAACGGGGTGTCGGACGTCACGGAACTACTGCTGGCGCAATTGCGGGGCTCATCGCCTTCATCCCGTATCTCCTGGTGGGGTTGTACCTCGGCCTCTCCCCCACGGCCACGCTCCCCGGCCCGGAATTGGGCCTGTCCCCCGCGGTCGTCATTGCCGGAACGACGAGCTTCGCGCTCGTCTATGTGATCGGCCTGAGCGTGCTGGGCAGCCTGATCGGCGGATACGTTCACAATAGACGACAGGATTGACATCCTCCCCGCGCTGAAGCACGGGGCTTTCGCCTCGACTTTTCGGTAAAAGCAACAGTCCATCTTTATCAGTATGTACGACAGCATCTATTAGGAAACCTCCGTATGACCGTCGATCGTCTCCAATTTGAACAGGGGCTTCATCATTTCTCAAAGAGAGGTTAGAAGCGGCGTGCAAAATGGAACGTGTATCTAAACCATCGCTGATACACCGACTCTCGGTCACAAGAAATCTACTACCTTCTGAGACACACCACTCCAACCGGGAGGCAGTCTTTACTGTTGTTCTCCTGTATGTAACTGAATGGTAAAGATTCCAGAAGACTCCGATCCAGAATCGGCCACAGAACGTGAGATCGGTGGCGAGGCAGCGCACGATCAGTCCGATTTTCTGGCCCTTATGGGTGATTTCTACCGTGGTGAATTGGGTCGCGCGGCATCGTGGCGGACGCGAATCGACAGAACGAGGAACTGGGCTGTTGTGTTGACTGCGACGTTACTGACCTGGACGTTCTCTGCCGATTCACGCCCGCATTACGTGCTGCTCGTTGGCATGGTGACGGTGGGCGTCTTTTTGGGGATCGAGGCTCGCCGGTACCGCACGTATGATATTTGGCGGTCACGGGTACGGCTTGTTGAGGAGAACATCATCGCAAACGCGCTTGATCCGGAGGGTGTTGAGCACCCGAACTGGCGTGAACTCCTCAGTAGAGATCTTCGCGAACCGACGATCAAAACCCCGTCAGCTGAAGCGGTTGCTCGCCGACTTCGCCGTGTCTATCTGCCCTTGCTCTCCCTTCTGGCCGGTGCTTGGATTATCCGACTCACCGTATTCGCACCCACGTCAACCGGGGTTGTCAGGACCGCTGGCGTCGGCGGCGTGCCGGGAGAAATCATCCTTGTGACTGTCGGGCTATGCTATGTGGGTCTGCTCGGCCTCACGTTCTGGCCGTGGCGACGGCAGGCGAAAGGCGAACTGCAATCACAGACCCGTTCAGACGAGTGGAAATAAGTTGAGAGAGACTACGCTGATCGTCTGCTGAATATGCGCTCTGTATTCGGCACGCACCGGATCGATTTCTCAGAGAAAGATTAGAAATGGCGTGCAAGATGGAGAGTGTCTATGCAGCGGCAATCTCGATACCAATGATCTCGAATCGGCTCCCGTCCGCATCGCTCTCAGTCACTTCGATATTCCACTCATGAGCGTTCGTTCGGTAGTATCAACCATCCTCAGACAGGATCACCATGTCCCCGAATAGGTAGTTCCTGTCTATACGTCCACAAATACTCCGTTATGATGTAATGAGTGACATTAACAGAAACGATCACTTCGGTATGAACCGTCGCAGACTTCTCGGCACACTCGGGGGTGGTGCAGCCGCGATGGCTGGCCTCGGTGTGTTGTCGAGTCCGGCGCTCGCGTGGGCGCGAAACGACGTGTCGTTCCGTGGCTGCAGCGAGGTATGGATCGTCGTGGCCGACGCCGATATCGACAGCGACAATTACGATCCGCCAACGGTAGCCGATGTCATCGTTGAAACGAAAGACGGGGAACTCGACTGCCGACGGCAGTATTTCACCCCGGAAACAACGACGACGATTCCCGGTCAGTTCGGGGATGCACCGGTCCTGAAATACCAAATTTCCTCCGGTGAGAAGATTCTCGGCGTCATCATCTACAACTACTCGGCCGAACACGATGGGATCAACCCTGACATTGACCATCCGCTCAGGGTCAACCCGAACAACTGTGCGAGTACGCCCGGAACATCGAACCCGGAGGATGCTCCATGTGCGGAAAACACCTTCCTGAAGACCGGTGACATCATCGACAGCCCCGGTAATGGTGACCGTGGTGGGTCCCCCGGCAAGGGCAATGGGCGGTCTAACGGCAATGGAAGTCCACGGTAACGCAGCGGACTTCGATCCGGACCATCATCCCCCAAACCGATCTCTGCAAACCAAACGGTAAAGGCTCACAATACAGCGTGCGAGCAGTGAGCGAATATCGCGAGAGAGTTACGCTTTTTATATTGTAGAGCGACCTACCGAGACGCCTTCAGGACGAATGTGCAAAAAATTGGCTGTGGGCTCAACACGACTGGTGGAGTAACTGGCCAAAACACAGCATCCAAACACTATCCTACTGTCATGATATGGTAATCTATAGTTAATATATTCCCATCCCAACGATCAGGCGGACTTCCCCGAGAGGAGTAACGAAGCTAGTCGAACCCAACAGAGAGAAGAAACCTTTGCCAACAAAAACGACGATCGCAATCTAAGAAGCATTGATACCGAGCAAACCTTGTCAGCGATATTCGGACTTTTATCCCACCACCGCCGTCGCGTCACGCTCCATTATCTCGCCAGACACAGCGGTACCATCTCAGTGAGCGACGTGGCTACTCAGATCGCGTTCCTTGAAGACGATCACACCAAGGAACATCGCAAGCAGATTCGTACGAGTCTCGTTCATACCCACTTTCCGAAACTGGTGGACGCCGGAACCATCAGGTACGATCCTGACCGAGATGCCGTCGAGTCGGATGAGCAAGCGACGAGTATACTTTCGGTTCTGGAATCCACCGCAGTCGAGTGATATTCTACCAGCTCATCTACTGTATCAACCCACTTCAGCGCCAGCGGTCTTCCCACACTCCTGTGCAAGATACGCGCACTACATCTTGCACGGCAACTCGTGGCAATGTCACTGATCAGACTGTTGATTCACCAGATTTGATAAGAGTGAAACACACCATGGCGGTTTTACTGTATTCGATAAGAGCTTCCGTTCTTTCGTCTGTTGGTCTGAGTGCGGTCGCTCTCAGAACGCCGTCGCGACGATCCCCCCCGCGAGCACCGCGAACAGCGCAGCCACGAGCGTTCCGCCGGCGTTTATAATGGCACCGACCGTGTTCCCGTCCTCCACGAGTCCCACCGTTTCGACGGCGAACGACGAGAACGTCGTGAACGCCCCGCAGAACCCGACGGCGAGTGCGAGCATCGCCGGCCCGTCGAGACCGATCCCGAGGACGAAGCCGAACACGAAGCTCCCGGCGACGTTGACGAGGAACGTATCCAGCGCCCGACGCTCGATCGCCGCCCCGACGGCGTATCGGGAGGCGGCGCCCAACGCTCCGCCGAGTCCGACGGCGAGCGCGCTCACGAGCGCCACCGAACCACCTCACGGGCGAAAAGCACCGCGAGAAACCCCAACAGGTAGTTCCCGGCCACGTTGAGGGCCGCAAACACCGGATCGAGCGCGACCGTGTCCCCGGCGAAGGTGCTGTAGGTAGTGAACGACGACACGAAGCCACTCGAAACGAAGAGCCGCAGCCGATCGGAAACCGGTCCGCGCTCTTCGACTGTATAGACGATGTAGCCGAGCAGAAAACAGCCGACGACGTTGACCGCGAGCGTCCCCCACGGAAACGTCGTCGGAAGGGTGGCCGAGATCCCGTACCGACTCGTCGCCCCGGCGAACCCACCCAATGCGACCAGCGCGACCGCCCGAGGTTCCATACTCGGCTCTCCGCCGGGACGTACAGCAAACTTGCGGTTCCCGATTCGGGAGCGTGGGCTGAACAGTTCGGCTGTGGTGGCCATATCACTCGGGGCTACAGAACTCGAAACAGAGTGCCTCGGGGCTTGCCCCCGTGGCAGTTCGCGCAGTCCGGAACGAAGGCTCCTGAGCGTTCAAAGACGCTACGGGGTCGCTTCGCCGGGCGCTTCCCGCAACCGTCGAATAAAGGTGTCCTCGAGGCTCACATCGTCGTAGGTAAGAACCTCGTCCCGAGCGACCGGTTCGGTTACCGTCGCTCCCTCGAGAAGTTCGAAGGGGACGTGGTTTCGGTCGTCGGCGCGGTCGGCGGTCTCGAGAACGCCGTAGACCGTGTAGCCGCCGCCACCGTCGAGTTCCGCTCCGGGTTCGAGGGTGCGCTTTGCGGCGCCGACCACCTCGGCGTGGTGACCGCGCGGCGCTCCGGTGGGCTCGTTCCGCAGCGCGACGCTGGCCACGCTGACCGGTGTCTCGATGCCTGGGAGGTGGTAGGGACGATAGAAGAAGGCGTACTTCCCATCGCTCGCGACGTGGAACCCGTGATCGGCGTTCTGCGCGAGGTATTCCTGGACCGCGGCGTTCGGGGTACTCGTGACGACGAAGACGCTCCAACTCAGGTCGTAGGCCGCCGTCGAGCCGTCTGGGTACAGCGAACTCGTCGTCTCCACGACGCCGGTTCCGTTGAGCACGCCACCGTCCTCCTTCGGCCGGAGTTTTTCGGGCACCTCCGCGACTTCGACTGTGGGAGTGTGCATGCCCGGGACGTCAGGTTGGAGCCCGGTCGCGTTTGCGAGCGCACAGGTTTCGACCGCCATCTTCGTGCCGTCGAGAAAGGAGTTGTACATCCGCGCGTTGAGACCGTACTCCGCCGCGAACTCCCCGTCGTAGCCGAAGCGCTCGAACACGTCGTCGGGCGTTCCGAGCCGATACTCGTCGACGTACATCGACCCGCGGCCGACAGCGATGACGTCCATGCCAACGGTGCGGGCCCAGTCGTAGAGTTCGACCATCAGCGCGGGCTGGTCGCCGTATGCATACGAGTAGGTAACGCCGTGTTCGGCCGCGAGATCGGCGAGCACCGGTCCGACGACGGTGTCCATCTCGACGGTGACGTTCACGACGTGTTTGCCTTCGGTGATGGCCGTGTACGCGTGGCGGGCGCCGGCGTTCGGGACGCCGGTCGCCTCGACGACGACGTCGACGTCGGTCGCAGCCAGCACAATCCCGTCCGTGCACACACAGCGCTCGCCGCGCTCGATTGCGGCGTCGGTCTGCTCGACGGAATCGGTCACCGTTACGTGATCGACGACTCCGGCCTCCTCGAACGCGCGTTTTGCTTTCTCGGTCTCGATGTCGGCCATCGCCACCGGTTCCATTCCTGGCACGCGGGCGAGTTGGTCCGTGAGCTTCGTCCCGAACAGCCCGGCACCGATGATGCCGACCCGAATCGGCTCGTCTCGGCGCCGTAGTTTCGAGGGAAGGTTCAGCATAGGTGTGCGGAGTGGAGCCACAGTATTAGGGATTTGGCCGAACACCCGGCCGATGATTTATATACGAACGTGGGACCAGACGGCCCATGCGACAGCGAGGACAGCTCTGGGACGACACGCGAGGTATCGAAGGGCTCCCCGTCAGACTGGTCATCGCGCTAGTGGTCGGGGTCGCGAGTCTCTCGGTGATGATGAACATGATCTCCGGTATCTCGGGGCTCGCGGTCGCCGAGTTGGACGTTCAGCCCGAACCGGAAGTCGTCACACCCGGCGAGCACACCGTCGAGGTATCGGTCGTCGATCCGGAGGGCCAGACCGTCTCCGATGCGACCGTGATCGCACGCGGCGGCTCGGCCCGTCTTGACGGCGTCGAGACGGCGACGACCGACGCCGACGGAATCGCCGAGCTAGAGCTCGAGCCCGAACTCGGCGCGAACCAGCGCGACGGGACGATCGAGTTCGAAATCAAACCGCCTGCCGGCGATGATTACGCCGATCGACGCGAGAACACGGCGCTTCTGGTGGTGGACGACTAGACCTTGCTGTCCCAGTCGATCCACGCCTGCTCCCACCCTTTCCGGCGCTCGGCGGCCCGGCGGGCGTGCTCGCGGTCTTCCCGACGGGTCCGGTTGCGCTCGACGGTGTCGGCCTGCTCGCCTTCGACGAGCATCGGGTGAAAGACGACCGTCCCGTAGTCGGCGACCCGCTCGCCGTCCTCGATCGCGACGAGCTCTTGCGTTCCGCTGCCGAGCGGCATGACGAGTCGGCCACCGGGGGCCAGTTGCTCGGTGAGCGCTTTCGGCGGTTCGATGGCGGCCGCCTCGAGGAGAATCCGGTCGTAGGGGGCGTACTCGGGCAATCCGTGGGTTCCGTCCCGACGGTCGACGAGGACGCCCGGATAGCCCGCGGCTTCGAGGTTCGATCGGGCGTCGTAGACGATCCGACGGGTGATATCGACCGCGTGGACGTTCGCCTCGGCGGTGAGCTCCGCCAACACCGCCGCGGTGTAACCGACGCCGACGCCGACGACGAGCACGCTGTCGTCGGGTCGGGGATCGAGCGCTTCGAGCAGCCGGCCGGCTGCGCTCGGCGAGAGAACGCGGGTTCCGAGCCGCTCGAAGGAACGGTCGGCGTAGGCGATCGATTCGTCCTCGACGAACGGCTCGCGCGGGACGGTCCGCATCGCGACGCCGAGTCGCTCCGAACGGACGACGGCCTTGGCCTCGTGTTCGAGGCTGTCGACCATATCGTCCCGGAGCACCGCAGGTTCCATACGCTCGCTTCCGTGCCGGAGGCTCTTGAATCGCGCGCAAATTTGTCCGCTAGTACGACAGTTTCGCTCAGTCGCCTTGCATCGTCACGAATCGGACGCCTCCGTGCCGTTCGCGATCGAGTTCGTCGTCGGTCTTTCTCGCCCGAACGAGCGTCTGTCTCCCGGTCCCGATCGGGGCGACGAGCCGGCCGCCGACGCGGAGCTGTTCGACGACCGCTTCCGGGAGTTCCGGTGCCGCACAGGTCAGATAGGCGGCGTCGTACGGCGCGTGCTCGGCCCACCCATCGACACCGTCACCGACCCGAATCCGGATATCGCCGTAGCCGAGTCGGTCGAGCCGTTCGCGGGCCGACGTTGCGAGCGACTGCACGTACTCGACGCTGTAGACGTGCTCGCTCCCGACGATTTCGGCGGTCACGGCGGCGTGATACCCACAGCCGGTCCCAATCTCGAGGACCTTCTCGCCGGCTTCGAGTTCGAGCAGGTCGCAGATGATTCCGACCATATGCGGCGCGGAGATCGTCTGGCCTTCGCCGATCGACAGCGGTCGGTCGGCGTATGCCCTCTTACGCTTGGACTCCGGAACGAACTCGTGGCGTGGGACGGCCCGAAGCGCGTCGATCGTCGTCTGACGCTCGATCCGGCCCCGATCGACGAGGTCGTCGACCATCCGCTCGCGCGCCGTCTCGAAATCGACGTCGTCCCCCGAGTCACGCCCGAACATCGGCCTACCAGCCGGACCACGCACGGGTCCGGGCGTCCTCGTCGCGTGCGTAGAGCCGCTTGATGTCCTTTGCCAGCACCGCATCGCCCGCGAAGTCGTATCCCTCCCGGTCGTATCCGGTCGCGTCCTCGCGGACGAGGATGCGCTCGACTTCGAACTCCTCGCCGCCGTACTCGTGGGTCCTGCCGACGACGAACTCCTCGTCGCCGGGCACCTGGATCCGGACGCTTCGCGTGTCGTCGTGATAGCCGTCCTTCGGGTGCAGCGTCAGGTTCACAGAGACGTTCCCGACCGCGCGGGTCCACAGCGTCCGGACGTCGCTCGCGTTCGCCTCCTCGAGGCGGGCGCCCTCGATCGATTCGAGCGACGTAATTCGGGCGGTCAAGATCGCCTCGTCGGTCTCGACGAGGAACTCGTCGCCGGCCGAAAGCGTCTCCTCGGGTGGGATATCGATCCGTGCATCGGTCGATTCGTCCTCCTGTGAGACGATGACTCGTCGCTCGATGGTGGCTTGCTGTTCGATGTTCGTCTTGTGGACGTGATCGCACTCGCTACACCGGACGGTCGCCTGCCCACCCTGGTTGAGAACCTCGTGGGCCGTCTCCTCGGACGGCGAACAGGACGGACAGCGAACCGCGACGCGCTGGGAACTCATTAGTTGTATAAATCTGTCCGGACGTATAAACGCGTGGCTCCGACGTTTGAGCAGGATCCGTCTCCGAAGGCAAACCTGCTCACTCCACCGTCGGGAGTTCGACCTCCTCGCCGTCGGCGAGCACGGTCGGCTCTCTGAGGATCCCGTCGAGGTGGATGGGGGCGTCCGTATCGCCGCCGATGCCGGCGTCGTCGCCGATCGCGATGTGGACCGTTCCGCCCGCCTTCTCGTCCAAGAGCACGCTGCCGACGAGTTCGGTGACGCCGATGTTCGTCCCGATGCCCAACTCGGCGAGGTTGTAGGCGTCCCGGCCGACGGATTCGGCGGCCGTCTCGATATCCGAGCGGATCGCGTCGTCGGAGATCTCCGTTACGAACCCCGATTCGACCTCGACAGTGACCTGCTGTCCGTCATCGAGTCGACCGTGTGGCCGAATCGTCCCGTCGACGACGTACGTCCCGTCGGCCGATTCGGGACTGATGAACACCTCACCGGCCGGCAGGTTCGAAAAGGAGCCGGGATCGCGGACGATCCCGGTGTCGTCGTTCCAGGGTCGATCGCCCAACTCGAAGGTGATGTCCGTCCCCTGTGGCGAGGTGACCCGGATCTCGTCGGCTCCCTCGACCTGCTGGAGCATCGCCGCACACTCCGCTTCGATCGCCTCGTAATCCGCGTCGAGACCGACCGTGAACACCTCCTCCGTGATCCCCGGCAGCGTCGCGCCGCGGGCGCCCGCCTCCGTCGCCTCCGATCGCGCTCGTGTGTGGGTAATGCTCTTCGTCGTCGGTGCGAGGAAGGCGTCGGCCTCCCCGAGCGCCGCCGCGACGGGGGCCGGCGGCTCCGCGCCGTGCTGTGGTCCGGGCGGATAGCGGACGATCGTGGCGTCGTCGGTCGCCTCGAGTGCGGCTCGGTAGATCGCCTCCCCGATCGGCGCGCGTTTGTCGTCGGTGACGACGACACAGGTCTCGCCGTTCTCGACCGCGAGACACTGTTCGATCGCCGTCTCCGCGGCCGTCGCAACCGCGCTCGGATCCGAAATCGAAAGCTCGTCGGAATCGCTCATACTCGCTCTTGGGTCGGCGGCCGCAAAGACGTTCCTGTCCCTCGCTGGCGGGGCGTCCCGTCTCACACCCCGACGTGGAGAGAAACGGTTATTCCGATGGGTTCCTAGCCACGACCATGGGCATCAAGGTCGCGGTCAACGGCTACGGAACTATCGGAAAACGGGTCGCCGACGCCGTGACGCTCCAGCCGGACATGGAACTGATCGGGGTCGGCAAGACGCGCCCGAATCACGAGGCGGAGTTGGCCGTCGACAACGGCTATCCACTCTATGCGGCGATCGAGGACCGAATGGACGCCTTCGCCGACGCCGGCCTCGAACTCGCCGGCTCCGTCGAGGAACTGGTCGACGCCACCGATGTCGTCGTCGACGCCTGCCCGTCGGGGATCGGCGCCGAGAACAAATCCCTCTACGAGGAGTACGACACGCCGGCGCTGTATCAGGGCGGCGAGGACGCCGACCTCGTCGACGCCTCGTTCAACGCCCGCGGGAACTTCGCCGAGGCGGTCGGCGCCGACCACGTCCGCGTCGTCTCCTGTAACACGACCGGCCTCTCGCGGCTGCTCGCCCCGCTCAAGGAGACCTACGGTGTCGAGAAGGCCCGCGTCACGTTAGTCCGTCGCGGCGGCGACCCCGCCCAGTCGGACCGGGGGCCGATCAACGACGTGCTGCCGAACCCCGTGAGCCTCCCCTCACACCACGGCCCCGACGTGAACACGATCTTCCCCGATCTGGCGATCGACACGCTCGGGCTGAAAGTGCCGGCGACGCTCATGCACACCCACTCGGTGAACGTGACGCTCGAGTCCTCGCCCGACGCCGAGGCGGTCGCCGACCTGCTCGACGAACAGACGCGGACATTCCTGATCTCCGAATCCTCCGATATCGACGGCGCGGGGGCGCTCAAGGAGTTCGCGATGGACCGGGGGCGCCCGCGAGGCGACATCTGGGAGAACTGCATCTGGCGCGAGTCGGTCTCGGTCGAGGGGTCGGACTTGTATCTCTTCCAGGCGATCCACCAGGAATCCGACGTCGTTCCCGAAAACATCGACGCGATCCGGGCGGTCACCGGCGCCGCCGATGCCGCCGAGTCGATCGAACGGACCGACGAGACGATCGGCATCGGTTTCTGACACTGACAGAAGGCTTTTGACTGCGTCAACCCTATCGCGAGTATGCGACGTGACGACCGCGACGATCCGTTCGACGACATCTTCAGCGAGATCGAGCGAATGATGGAGGGGATGACGGGCGGGTTCGAGGCCGGCGACGCCGGCTTCGGCGGCGACGCCCACGTCTCCGTCTACGAAACCGACGACGAGGTCCGTGTCGTCGCGGATCTCCCCGGGGTCGAGAAAGACGATATCCGGATCAAATGCGACGGGCGACACGTCACCATCGCGGCCTCGACGGCGACCAGCGAGTACGAAGAGCGGATCGAACTCCCGGCTCGCGTCGACGAACACTCGGCGTCGGCCTCGTTCAACAACGGCGTCCTCGAGATCGAACTCGATCGGACCGGCAGCTCGGCGAACATCGATCTGTCCTGAGCGGCGTCGTCCGCGGTTTCCGTTCGTCCGATACCGTCGTTCGTGTCCCTACCGCCCGAGCGCGGCTCGGCGTTTCTCCAGCGGTTCGGGCGGCTCCTGATAGAAGAAGTTCGGTTTCTCGACCCGGTTGTCGTACTCGTTTTCGAACACGTGCGTCGTCGCCGAGCTCATCGGCGGTAAGAGCCACGAACGGTCGCCGGTGACGTCCCTGTCGGCGGCGCGCTCGTTCTCTTCGAACCGCTCGAACTGGTCAGTTACCTTGTGGTGATCGACGATCTGTACGCCGGCCTCCTCGAAGGAGTGCAGTACAGCACGGTTCAGGACCAAGAGCGCCTCGTCCTTCCAAAGCGAGCGACTTCGGTCGGTGTCCAGTCCCAGTCGTTTCGCGACCGTCGGAAGAAAGTCATACCGGTCCTCATCGGCGAGGTTTCTGGATCCGATCTCCGTCGAGACGTACCAGCCGCTGAACGGCGCCGCAGTGTAGTGGATCCCGCCGATCTCGAGTCGCATGTTCGAGACGACCGGCACGTCGTACCAGCGCAGATCAAGTTTCTCGAACCACTCGTACTCGGGGTGGCGCAGTCGGACCTCGCCGATAGCCGACTCGGGGACCTCGAACAGCTGGGATCGCTCATCGCGGACTTGGATGACGTGTGGCAGGATGTCGAACTGCCCGCCGTCGCCCTCCCAGCCCCGCGATCGACAGTATTCGGTGAACCCGACCTCGTCCGGGTCGCCGACGACGCCGTCGTCGGTCCGATAGCCGGCGTAGCGCAACAGCTCGTAGTTCCAGATCCGGACCTGCCGTTCGCCGTCGACCATCGGTTTAAACACCGTAAGCAGCGGGACGATGTCGCCGTCGTTCCGGGCCCGCGTGAGATGCCGACAGCAGGCCTCGTGGACTTCCCTCGCGGTCTCACAGTCGCGGGCGTCGGCGACTTCGAGCCGCTGCCAGAACAGTCGCCCGATACAGCGGTTGCTGTTTCGCCAGGCCATCTTCGCGCCGTGTTCGAGTTCGGCGGGGGTGTGTTCGTAGTGGCCGCGGCGCTCGATCTCGGCTTCGATTTCCCCCAGTCGATCGTCGATCTCCGACTCGCGGTCGAGTTCGGCGTAACACCGCTCGATGAACGCCCGGGCCTCCGCGAACAGTTCGTCCCGATCGTACGACGGGAGCGGCTCGTGCATACTGATAGGTGGACTCAGCCGGAATATACAACTGACGATCCGCGCAGGTGTGACACCGGCCGTTTCCGCCGGTTTTCGACCCGAATCATCGTCTCTTTTCTTTCGCCGTCCGCCGGATCAGCGTCGCGAGCCGATCGTAAAAATCGGGCTCGTACTTCGTCGCCGTATCGACTGTCGGGCGGGCGTTCGTCTCGTTGACGACGGCACGGCCTTCCGAAACGAGGATATCGACGCCCAACCAGTCGATGTCGAGCGTTTCGGCGGTCCGCTCGGCGACTCGACGTAACTCCGCGGAGAGATCGACGCCCTCGGCTTTCGCTCCTCGATGGACGTTGTGTTTCCACTGCCCGGCCGCCCGCTCGGCCTCCGGGAGCCGCCGCTCGACCGCGCCGGCGAACTCGCCGTCGATGACCATCGCCCGGAAATCGCGAGCGTCGGGGAGGAACTCCTGGACGAGAAACGATCGGTCGTCGGCCGCCCGGTAGTCATGTACCAGGGCGAGGTAATCACAGATCCCCAGAAACGAGTCCAGATCGTGGGCCTTCGCGATCCCGACGCCGCGGGTCGTCGAGTTCGGTTTGACGACGACGGGCGGATCGAGACGCTCGAAGGCCGCCCGGAGTTCCGCCTCGCCGACCGGGTTCGAGACGTAGACACTCTCGGGGGTCGGAACGCCCGCCCGTTCGAGCCGGGCGAGCGCGCCCGCCTTGTTCCGGCTGCGGAGGATCGCCTCGCGGCCGTTGACCCACGGGATTTCGAGGAGCGCGTCGGCGACGCCGCCCTCCATCGGCCGGGACGGATAGACGAAACCGACGTCGAACTCGCCGTCGGCGAACGGTTCCGAGAGCGGTTGCACTTGTTCTGCCGTCGGGACGTGTGTGGCCTTGATCCCCCGTTCGGCGAGCGGATCACGGATCCGATCGAGCGTTTCGGCTTCGGTCGCGACCGCGAGCCGGAGCATACCCGATACAGGGGTCGGGGATTCTTGAACGCGCCGGTCAGCTCTCGGTGAAGACGCTTTCACCGTAGGGATAATCCATCTGCGCCGCGATCGCGCGCCGGGTCTCGGCGTCCGAGAGCACCTCGACGACGTACAGCCCGAGATCGATCGACGAGGAGACGCCTCGTCCCGTGATCACGTTGCCGTCCTCGACGACGCGGTCGTCGACGACCGTCGCGTACGCCGCGAGCTCCTCGAAGGAATTCGGATGCGTCGTCGCGCGTTTCCCCTCGAGGAACCCGGCGGCGCCCAAAAGGAGGCTGCCGGTACAGACCGACGTCAGATACTCACAGTCCGCGGCCGTTTTGAGCCACTCGAGAAAGGCCCGGTCGTCCTGTAGCTCCCGGGTCGCGTAGCCGCCGGGCAGAAAGACGAGGTCGTACTCGCCGAGACCCGGGGTGACGCGATCGACGCCCAGATCGAGCCGGTTCGCCTCGACGCGCTCGGTCGGCGCACAGACGTCCCACTCCAGCGGCACGAAGTCCATCCGCTTGAGCCGCGTGATCGCGTCGTAGGCGCCCACGAAATCCAGCACGGTCATGCCGTCGTAGATACAGAACGCGACGTTCATAGCCGGCGTACGTCGAGAACCCATTTGGCGGTTGCGGTCGGGGTTCTCGATCGCCCCTTGCCTACTCCGGGTCGGATTCCGGCGGCTCCAGCGTCCGAGTGAACGAGCCGTAGATCCCGAAGATGTCCTCGTAACCGCGTTCGCTGGCCAGTATCGGGACGACCCCCTCGTTGTGGATCCGATGGGTGTAGGTATCGTCGCGGGCGAAGATTTCGCCTTTCGGGATCTCCTCGAAGTTGGCGTAGTATACGTGCGGTTCGCCGGTCCCTTTGGGCACTTCCTCGTGGCCCTCGACGACTCTCGTCTCGGTGAACGTCGCCTCCTCGTCGTCGATCACTCCGTGGGCTCGGAGGAACGACAGCGCCGCCTCATAGCCGTCCTCGACGGCGTCGTTGCTGCCCTGTCGCCCGGTTTCCAGCGAGACGGTGTGCGGGAGTACCGCATCGAGCGTCGTTCCCCGCAGCCCGCTCGAATCCATCGCGTACTCGACCGGCAGCCCGGTTACCGTCCGTCGAACCGACTCGGTCAGTTGGCTGTATATCGCAAAGGGCGGCGGCGCGCTGTGGGAGGTGTGCAACGCGAGGACCGCGTCCGCCCCAGCGAGCAACTCGACGAGCCGCGCGGCGAGTGCCGATTCGTACACGTCGCTCGTGTCGTCGCCCGGAAACGCGCGGTTCAGGTCCGTTTCGAGGTAGCGTTCACCGGCTTCGATGGCCGGCTCGTTCGCCGTCAGCAACTGGACCATCCCAACGGCGTCCTCGACGGCGGACGCCTCGGCGAGCCGGTCCACGATCCGCACCCCGGCCGGTTCGTCGCCGTGGATCCCCCCCACGACCGCGACACGGGGATTTCCTGATCCGCGTTCGATCAGCTTCATACCCGATGCTACAGTGGTGGCTGGTTATAAGAAACGGCATTGTGTCGTCGTCCTTCCGGCCCGGCGCCGGAGCTGACGGGTGTGGCGTGTCGATCCGCAAAATATATTCTTCGTATGAAATTGAATTCTGCTTAAAACGCGGTCCCCTGAGAGGGCTCGTACTGGCCGACGATCTGCGTCGCGGCGAGCACCTCCGCCTCCATCGCGACGGTCATATCGACGACCGCCTTCCGCGCCTCCGGGCCGAGCCCGAGTTCGGAATCGAGCGCGAGCAGCTTGAACCGGTAGCCGTGGGCCTCGTCCGGCGGCGAGGGGCCGCTGTAGTCGTTCTCCACGAAGTCGTTGTAGCCGACGGTCGCTTCCTCCTCGGATGGCTCCCACCCGCGTGGGATCGTCCCGACGTCCGGGTCGATGTCCCACACCAGCCAGTGATCGAACGTGAACCCGACGACCGGCTGGGCGTCGGGGTCATCGAGCACGAGTACGAGCGATTCGGTCCCCTCCGGAACGTTGTCGATCTCCAGTTCCGGGTTCTCGTTTTCGTTCACGTAACCGACATAATCCGGCATCCCCCCACCGTCGTCGAAGTCGGTCGCTGTGATCGATAACTCCCCTTGTTGTTCGATGTCCTTGTCGAGCAGTGACATGACCCAACACCTCCATCGGCCGTGACTCGGCAGTAAAACATAAATTTATTGTTATCATACCGCCCTTGTTTCGATACCTTCTGGGGAACGACTCTCCTCGGATCGGGAGTCGCGTGCGATGTGGGATCGGACCGGGGGTCAATTACATTACAGTGGCGACGAGTACCACGCCTGTGAGCGATAAAACCGAAATATACGACGAGGCGGAGATGGGGAAAAACCGGGTCGGGTACGGCGAGTGGCCCGCGATCGTCGTCGTCGACCTCCAGAAGGGTGAGACCGATCCGGAGTATCCGATGGGATCGGATCTCTCGGGCGTCATCGAGCGGACGAACGAACTCGTCGACATCGCCCACGAGAAAGGCGTCCCGGTCTTTTGGACCCGCGTCATCTACCGGCATCCCGACGCCGCCGACGCGGGGCTGTGGACGGAGAAGATCTCCCTGATCGAGGAGTGGAAACCGGGGACCGAGTGGGTCGAGATCGACGACCGATGCCACGTCGGCGAGAGCGATCACATCTTAGACAAGCGACACGCGAGTTCGTTCCACGAGACGGAACTCGATTCGATGCTCACGTCGATGGGCTGTGATACGCTCATCGTGACCGGCTGTTCGACGAGCGCCTGCGTCCGATCGACGGTCGACGATTCCAGCGCGCACGGCTATCGAACGATCGTTCCCGAAACCTGTGTCGGCGACCGATCCGAGGAGCAACACGAGGCACATCTGTGGGATCTCGACCGGAAGTTCGCCGACGTCGAACCGCTCGGATCGGTCGAAGCCTACCTCGAATCTCTCTGAGCGACTCGCGTCCCTCGTCCCCGAATACACGGCTGTCCGGCACACTGCCACGTCGTCCGAGTGGCTGATTCGTTGATACCGCCCGTGATCTCTGTGGTGTCGGATGAGCCTTTATGTAGCCCAGTGCAATGTTTACGTGTGACACGGTACTCTATAGAGACGATCGCGGCCGAACGAACCTGACTCCGGCGACGGTCCGCCCCTCCGACGGCGCTCTTTCGGGTGTCGTTGCCGCGGTCCTCTCCCCCTCCCCTTCGGGTCGACGGTCGGACGAGTCGACCCGATATGAATAGACAAATCCTCGCTTATTCCCGTTCTTAATTGGAATAACAGGCGAATCAGCCGGGAGAAAACTTAATATCTTACCAGCCGGTCACTGACGTGGATGCGATTCCAGTGACGCGACATGGCCAATGAGATTACCCAGATCGGTGTCGACGTCGGCGGGACGAACACCGATATTCAACTCGTGCAGGGCGATAGAGAGGAGATATATAAGCTACCGACGACTGAGGACCCCTCGGTTTCGAGTGCACAGGGCGTCGCCGAGGTCTGTGAGATCGCCGGTATCGATCCCGGAGCGGTCGATACCGTCTTACACGGGACGACTGTCGCGACGAACGCACTCATCGAAAACGAGGGCGCCGAGACGGGGATGTTGACGACGCGTGGCTTCCGTGACGTGATACACATCGGGCGCCACCGCAAGGAACACACCTTCTCGATACTGTTCGAACAGACTCAGCAGGCGAACCCGATCGTCCCTCGCCGTCACCGAAAGCCGATCACCGAGCGGATCTATCCACCGGGAGATACTGTCCGCCCGCTCGACGAGGACGAGGTACTCGAGGCCGCCGAAGAGCTGGTCGCCGACGGCATCGAATCGGTCGCGGTCTGTTATCTGCACTCGTATCTGAACACGGCCCACGAGGACCGGACCAAAGAGCTCATCGAGGAGGAGTTCCCCGAACTCACCGTCAGCACGTCCAACGAGGTCGTAAACCAGTTCCGCGAGTACGAACGGTTCGCCTCGACGGCGATCAACGCCCGGCTCGCGCCCGTAATGAACCAGTATCTCACCCGGCTGGAGGAGCGCCTCGAGGAGGAGGGCTTCGACGCCGATCTGCTCATCATGCAGTCCAGCGGCGGACTCGCGAGCGTCCAACAGGTGGCGAGAAAGCCGATCACGACGCTGCTTTCCGGCCCGGCCGGCGGCGTCCTCTCCGGACAGTTCGCCGGCGAGAACGCCGGCGAATCGAAACTCATCACGCTCGATATGGGCGGAACGAGCGCCGATATCTCGGTCGTTCCCGAACGGCTGCTCGAGCGGGACGCCCGAGACGCCGAGATCGGAAACTATCCGACCGTCACCAACATGCTCGATATCGAGACGATCGGCAGCGGCGGGGGGTCGATCGCCTGGTTCGACAGCGCCGGGGGGTTCAACGTCGGGCCGAAAAGCGCCGGTGCGGACCCCGGTCCGGCGTGTCTCGGACAGGGCGGCGATCAGCCGACGATCACGGACGCCCAGGTCGTCCTCGGTCGGATCGATCCCGACTACTTCCTCGGCGGGGAGATCGACATCGACGTCAACCTCGCACGCGAGGCGATCGAGACGCATCTCGTCGACGAATCCAGCACCGACGGTCGGTTCTCGACGGTCGAGCGGGCGGCGCTGTCGACGCTCGAGGTCGCGAACAGTAACATGTACCAGGCGACCCGCGAACAGACGATCCGCCGGGGCTACGACCCGCGACAGTACACGTTCGTTGCCTTCGGCGGCGCCGGGCCGTTGCATGCGGCCGACCTCGCCGAGGAGCTGGGTATGAGCAAGGTGCTCGTTCCCCCCGCCCCGGGGATCGCCTCCGCGCGGGGGCTTTTGACGGGCGACATCCAGTACGACAATCAGGTCACGATCAGCCGCCGGCTGGAGGACGTCAACGAAGACAACATCGTCGAGCGCTTCGAATCGCTCCGCAAACGCGGTCGCGAGCAGCTTCGGGGAGACGGCATCGGAGACGAGCGGATCGAACTCGAGGAGTCGATCGACATGCTCTATGAGGGGCAGGGATTCGAGTTGAACGTCCCCTTCGATGGCGTCGAGGGCGACTGGAAACAGCGTCACCGCGAGCGGTTCGAAAAGCGCCACGAGACGGAGTACGGCCACTACTTCGAGGACGACCCGATCGAACTGCTCAACCTCCGCGTTTCGGCGACCGCCGAAAGCCACCCCTACGAGCCGATCACCGTCGGCGAGGGCGGGGAACTGGCCGACGCGGAACGCGGCGAGATGGAGGTCCACTTCGGCGATTCCCGAAACGCGGAGACCTACAGCGTAACGCGGTACGATCGCTCGAAGCTGGCGGCCGATCACGTCATCGACGGCCCCGCCATTATCGACTCGACGGACAGCACCGTCGTCATCAAACCGGGCTGGGAGGCCAACGTCTTACCGACCCGTTCGATCCGGATGACCTACATGGAGGACTAGCATGAGCCAACACGACACCACGGACGACGCATCGATCGGTGCACAGACAGAACTGTTAGAGAACCGCGAACTCGACCCGGTAACGCTGCAGGTGCTGGGTGGCGAGTTCGACACGATCGCTGACGAGATGGGCCACAAGATGGTCCGTTCGTCGTACTCCTCTATCATCCGGGAAAGCGAGGATCTCGGCGCCGGCCTCTTTTTGAAGAACGGCGACGAGATCGCCGAAAGCGATTACACGCCGATGCACGTCGGCTCGCTTCCGGGATACGTCCGCGGGTTCTACGAGTGTCTCGAAGAGCGCGGTGACGATCCCGAGGAGGTGATAAACGAGGGCGACGTCTTCTGGCACAACCACCCGTACTACGGGGCCAGCCACTCGCCCGATATCGCGATCCTCGTCCCGATCTTCGTCGACGGCGAACACGTCGCGTGGTCGGCGGACACCGCCCACGTGCTGGATATCGGGACCGCAGTCCCGGGGATCACGGTCGATCTCTACGACGTCTACGGCGAGGGACAGCTGTTCAAAGCGCGGAAAGTGATAAGCGAAGGCGAGCGGATCACGGAGATCTGGAACCACTTCTTCGAGAACAGCCGAACGCCGCGGATGAACGAGGGCGATCTGCAGGCGATGATCTCAGCGGCGAAGATCGGCGAAGAGCGGTTCCACGACCTCGTCGACGAGTGGGGGCTGGCGACGGTGTTGCAGGCCGGCAAGGACCTGATGGATTACGCCGACGAACTGCTCCGGAGCAAGCTCCGCGAGCTCCCCGACGGCGAGTGGCACGAGACGGCCTACCTCGACGACGACAAGCGGAACCGAAGCTGGCTCGAAGCGGGCCTGAGCGAGGACGAACGCGAACGACGGTGGAAGGACGAACGGTTGAAGATCGACGTCAAACTCCGGATCGAGGGCGACGAGATCACCGTCGATCTCACCGATTCGAACGATCAGGTGCCGACGGCGTTCAACGTCCCGAACTGGGGGGCCTGTAAGGTCGCGGTCTTCTTCACCGTCCGGGCGATCCTGATGGACACCTACATCCACGACGAGTACATCCCGCAGAACTCCGGGACCTTCCGGCCGATCAACGTCGAAACGCGGAAGGGTTCGATCTTCGAACCCGCCCAGCCGGCCGCGGCGTTCGCCCGGATCCAGCAGGTCGACATGCTCGGTGATCTCATCGTGAAATCGCTCCGACACGCGATCCCCGAGCGGATCATGGCCGGTAACGCCGCGCAGGTGTTTTTCACCAGCTACAGCGGCGAAGACCCCGAACACCCCGGCGAGTACTGGGTGTACCTGGAAGTCAACGACGGCTCCTACGGCGGTCGCCCCGACAAGGACGGCATCGACTGTGTCGGCGCATTGATTCACAACACCCGGAACCGGCCGACCGAGGACGTCGAACTCTCCCATCCGCTCCGCGTCGAGCGCTACGAGATGCGGGACGGTCCGGGACACGGCGCCGGCGAGTACCGCGGCGGTCACGGGGTCGTCCGAGAGACGACGATGCTCGCGCCGGTCGTCCAGACCGTCGAGGGCGACGGCGGCAACCACGTACCGTGGGGGGCTTTCGGCGGGAAGGACGGATCCGGCGCCTCGCTTTGGCATATCCGAAGCGACGACGAGGACGGCACCGACACCAGTTGGTACTCGCGACGGAGCAAGCGACCCGACGGACTCGACCTCCGCGACGAAGTCGAGGTCGAGCAGCTATACACCGGCTACGACAGCCAGGAGTACGCGGCGGGCGACCGTCACATCTGCATCTCGCCGATGAGCGGCGGATACGGCGATCCGTACGACCGGCCGGCCGAGCGCGTGTACAACGACTGGCGTGACGACATGATAAATCGCGAAATCGCCCGACGCGATTACGGGGTCGTCATCACTGACGACGGTGAACTCGACGAAGAGGCGACCGAGGAGTTGCGAGCGGAAAACGAGTAGTCCGGATCGCCACGGTTACCCTTCGACGTATTCGAACCCTTCCTTCTCGAGGAGATTGGCCACGAGCCAGGCGAGCTCGGCGTCGTCACCGAACGTTTCGGCGGAGATGACGACGCGGCCCTCATCGTCGGTCGGGATGCGGGCCTTGCTGAACGGCGCCCCGTCCTCGGTGACACCCTGTACCGTGACTGAGTCGAGTTCGTACCGTTCGGACGTCTTGTCGCGATCGGCTTTGGTAAACGAAAACGATGGCGTCTTGTCGCGATCGACCGCCGAGAGAATGCTATCCGCACTCATGTTATGTGTTCACGTGTGGATGGCCGCGTTCTTAACCGTTTCCCCGGCCCGAAAGCGGCGACGCGTTCCTTCGAACCGATCGGTTCGCCGCCCAAAGATACATTAGGGGTTCCGGAGATATCTCCCGGTTATGGACTTCGGCCTTCTAGCAGTCACGCAGTTCGACGCTGACAGGGACCTGCGTGGCATCGGCGGGGAACTGACAACCCAGACCGAACTGGCGGAGCGGGCGGGGTTCGACTACGTCAGTATCGGCGAACATCACTTCACCGACGACGACCAGTACCTGCTCAACGAAGCCTGTCTCTCGCACGTCGCCGAGCATATCGGGGATATGCGGCTGGTGTCGACGCTGATCCTGTTGCCGTATCACAACCCGGCGCGGATCGCCGAGTTGGGGGCGACGCTCGATATCCTCACCGACGGCCAGTTCAATATGGGCGTCGGGCTGGGATACCGACAGAAGGAGTACGACGTCTTCGGCGTCGACCGCGAGGACGCGGTCGGGCGGTTTATCGAGGGCGTCGAGATCATCGAGCGGCTGTGGACCGAGGATTCGGTCACGTACGACGGCGAACACTTCCAGCTCGAGGACGTCTCGATCCGCCCGCAGCCGATACAGGATCCCCGGCCCCCCATCTGGGCGGGCGCGAGCAACGAATCGAGCGTCCGGCGGGCCGGCCGGATGACCGACGCGTTCCTCGGTGCCCACGTCCCCTTCGGGCTCGCAAAGCGGCAAGTCGAGGACTTCCGCGACGAGCGAGAAAAACAGGACCTCGATTCGGGGACCGTCGGCTTCATCCGGGAGACCTACGTCGCGGAGACGACCGAGAAAGCCGAAGCGCGCGTCCGCGAGTCGCTGATGGGCAAATACGAGAGCTACAGCGACTGGGGACAGGACGACGTCATCGGCGGCGACGACTTCGACTCGCCGTGGGAGAAACTCAAACACGAGCGGTTCCTCGTCGGCACGCCCGCGGAAGTGTGTGAAGACATCGAACGGTACAAGGAGGCGATGGATCTCGACAACATCTTCATCCGGACGCAGTTCCCCGGGCTAGCGCCGGCGGATGTCCACTCCTCGATCGAACTGTTCGGCGACGAAGTGATCCCGAACGTCTAGCTGATCGGGCGAGACGTCCCACCCTCAGGGATTACGCGGGAAATCGACGCCGGCCTTTGGGGCGTGGACTGATTTTAGCCACAGCCTGAGGATTGAGCGCCGCGACTGACATGCTTCAACGACTAAGGTCGTGAGGTTTTCTCGAATCGTGTAAGATTGTCTCAATGTTTCGTATATTGCGGAAGTTGTGATCACATCGATCGCTCGAGCAGTATTCGATCCGACCGGTATTGCTATCAACGCGGCCTCCGAGACGGCTCATGTTCACATGCCACAGGACGATCTCTCCGAACTCGCTGCGGAGCTGTCTTTCAGCACCGACGAGGAAACGCTCCAGTCGGTCCGTGAAATCATCGACGGGATCGAACCACAGGTTGCGGACCTCTCTATCGAGACGAGCCCGTCGGACTCGGTCGGCTCCTTTTCCGACGACGAGTACAACGCCTTGCTCGACGTCTACGACGAGCCCCGGAGCGTATCGGACACCGGCCTCCTCGCCGGTCTCGAGTTCGTCGCCAAGGACTGTATCGCGGTCAGGGATCTCGAGATGACCTGTGGCGTCGAGGGGTTTTCCTACGTCCCGAGTACCGACGCCGTCGTGATCGAGCGGCTCCTCGAGGCGGGCGCCGATTTGGTCGGCAAGGCCAACATGGAGGCGTTCGCCTTCGGGCCCACCGGCGAACACAGCGAGTACGGCACGCCGGTCAACCCGGTCGCGCCGGACCGCGTGCCGGGCGGCTCCTCGAGCGGCTCGGCGGCGGCCGTCGCGGGCGGGCTCGCGGATTTCTCGCTCGGGACCGACACCGGCGGCAGTGTCCGACTTCCCGCGGCCTGTTGCGGTCTCGTCGGCATCAAACCGACTCACAGCCTCGTTCCGCGCCACGGCTTCGTCGATCTGGTCCCGTGGACCGACACGATCGGCCCGCTCGCCCGCGACGTCGGGACGGCGGCCGCCGTCCTGGAGACGATGGCCGGCCACGATTTCCGCGATCCGGCCTCGAGTCACGTCGATGTCGACTCGCTCACCGACGGACTCGAGGAGCCGACGGGGGAGGGACTGACGATCGGACTCGTCGACTCGCTCGTCGAGCCTGCCGAGGAGGCGGTCGCGTCGCCGACCGTCGAGACCGCGGATCGACTGGCCGCCGAAACCGGCGTCACGGTCGAAAACGTCTCGGTCGATCTCGGCGAGATCTCGGCGGCGTACCCGTTACTCGTCGGTGATTTCGCGTGGCTGATCAGACAGCGCGGAATCATCCGCGGCGAGGGGACGGGCTACGAGGAGGAGTGGCGGGCGGCGCTGTCGGCGTTCCTCGAAACCGACGAGTTCAACGAGTACATCACCTCCCGGGCGCTCCCCGCCGCGTTCCTCGACGTCGAGACGGAGGGGCGGGCGTACGTCGCGCTCCGACGTCGGGCGATCGAGTTCCAACAGCAGCTGGCAGACGTCTTCTCCGACGTCGATCTGTTGTTGACGCCGACAACGCGGATCGTCCCGCCCGAACACGGGACGATCGGCGTTTACAGAGACTCGCTCGATCTGACCGGCAACACCGTCCCGTTCAGTTTCGCCCAGACGCCCGCGGTGACGGTGCCGGTCGACGAGGTCGACGGCGTTCCCGTCAGCGCACAGGTCGTCGCCCCGAAGTTCGATGACGACCTCGCTATCCGCGGCGCCCGTCTGATCGAGACGCTCGTCGAGTAACACGTGAGAGCAATCCGCCCCGTCGAATCCCCCTACGGTGGATTTTTCGCGTTGTTGATCCCTTCGAACGTGTCGTGAGCGTAGCCATACCGCCATCGCTGGAGAATCGCTCGCGTGACGAGGGCGACTTCGGTTACGGTGATACAGGACGGTTCGACGGGGCGACTCCGAGCGTCGGGTGGCGGATGGAAGTGTCGCCTCGGCGAGTCGGGTTTCGGATGACAGTCGAACCGAAAGTTCCGATCCCGATCATCCGTGTAGTGGGCGGCGTAGTTTCCACTCAGACTCCAGCGCAGGTCTATCCGAGCACCAGAGGCCCCCCCGATCCCGTCGGACAACTCGACCGAGAGCGTCTGTGGATCCAACGGGTCGTCCAGTGACGCCGTCTCGACTAGCGGCTCCAGTTCCACGAACAGGTCTCGGATCTCGCGCAACGCTCCGGCGTCGATGGGGCCGAACACCTCGGGCTGTTCGTTCGTCTGGGTATATCGAGACGCATCTTCGTCGTCCCGGGTCATACCACGACGGACGCATCGTCGTCGCCGTCCCCGTCCCCGTCCGTGTCCGTGCCAGTGAGGTGACCGGTACGAGTCGCCTCACCGATGGCGAGTGCTGCCTGTGCGAGCGCGAGGTTGCGTCGCGTCGTTTGCCACTCCGTGAGAAGCGCCCCGTGGTCGCGATCGACGTCGTCGACGTCCAGTTCGCGGGCGAACTCTTCGGGGGAATCGACGCCGTGTTCCTCGCGCCACCCCCGTATCTTCGTCTTCATATCGGCGACTCCGGACGCGATTTCATCGGTCGTCCGTTCCGCGAGTAGCGACTGTGCGTGCTCGGTGACGATGGCCGTTTTCGACCGGCGATAGCGCGTCGTCTGTCCGTCCTGGGTTGTCGTCACCTCCCCTGCGTTCACGAGCGTCCGCAGATGCTTTCGAGCCGTGGTCGCCGAGACACGGGCCCGATCGGCGATCTGGGCGGCAGACACAGGCTCGTAGGTCCGGCGGACGATCGCATACACCCGTTCGAAGGGGGTCGTCTCCTCGACCCACTCCTCGATCACGACATCGTTCACGTCGCGGCGTCCGGTACCGCCATCCGTGCTTATCTGATGGGGTGGTGGCATCCTCTCGGGCATCGTATCCGAAAACAATGCGAGAAATGTATAATAATCTGTGGATCAGTATATTTGTTACCCGGCCCTTCAGGTCACACCTCGACGACGGCGGTCCGGTCTTTCAGCCTGATCTCCGTCCCGAACGGCTCCGAGAGCTCCATCACGCCCTCCAGTATCGAAGTTGCCTCCTCACCGGTCGCACCGACCGGAATCCCACGCTGTGAGCGCGGACTGTCCCGCTGGAGGGTACACGGGTGGAGTTCGACCGATTCCAGGCCGCCGTCGGCCGTGAACGTACACTCGGGGACGATCGTCTCCCAGAACGGCTCCGAGGCGAGATCGCCCTTCGGCTCGCCATCGTCGTCGTACAGCCGAGCGTCGAACACCGCCGAGACGTCCGTCTGCTCGTCGAGACCGTACCGGTCGAAGCTCTCCGGCGGGAGCCGCTCGACGGTCTCGTTTTGGACGATGAAGTTGCCGAGCGAGTAGAATATCGGGCTATCGTCGTATATCTCGATCCCGCGGAGGACGTGCGGACCGGTTCCAACGAAGAGATCCGCCCCCGCATCGACACAGTCGCGGGCGAACGACTGGACGAACTCGGGCGTCTCGGCGGTGAGCTGTCGTCCCTCGACCCCCTGGTGGGTGTGCAGCGTCGCGACGACCCAGTCGGACGCACGGTCGGCGCTTTCGATCTCGCCGAGGACCGCCGCCCGATCGTTTTCCGAGGCTTCGTATCGGAGTCCCGTCTCGGCCTCGTCATCGACGGTTCGGAACTTCATATCGCCGAAATGGAAGTACTCCGGGTCGTTCCAATCGTGGTTGTAGTAGATACCGCGATCGAGCCACGACTGCTTCATCGACTCGATGCCCGCGGTTTCGCTCACCGCTTCGAGTTCCTCGAGTTCCGTCTCCGTGACGTGATAGATCGGCTCGACGGAAAGTGGGCTGAGCCCCGGCCGCCCGGACAGGGCGGGCGACTGTGGTCCGGCGGAACTGCCGGGCGTGATGCTCGAACAGCAGCTCACCATCCCGACGCGACCGGCGGGCGTTTCGGCGTAGGCAGGCCGGCGGGCTTCGTACAGGTTCCGCCCGAGGCCGGCCGCGGCGAGGTCGCGTTTCTCGAGTTCCTCGAGCGTCCGTTCGATCCCGCCGTAGGTGAAATCGAAGACGTGGTTCGTCGCCGCGCTGAAGAGGTTACAGCCCATGCCGTCGAGTTCGTCGAGCACCTTCGGCGGTGCGCGCATGTAGGTGCCGCCGCTGGCCGCCGCCGGGTAGCCCTCGTAGTCGTGGACGATCACTTCCAGGTTCGTCGCCGTCGCGTCCGCACTACGGAGCGTCCGGAGCATCCGGTCGAACTCCGGCGACTCGCCCTCGTAGGGAAGGATCTCCCGTGTCAGGATCGCGTCCCCCGTCGCCGTCACCGTGAACTCTTCAGAGTGGTGTGTTGCCATACCATCTCTGATAGGGTGAAAACAGTAATCCTTCCGGTCGCTTCGTTCGGAGGGGGCCGTTCGCGGCTACTCCTCGGTGTTGGGCGTCGGGACGTTCTCCTCGGGGACACCCTTCTCGCGGGTCGGGATCAACATCGAGCGTTCGAACTGCATCACGATATCGCCGTTCTGTTTGTAGCCGGTCGTTTCGACGGTGACGATCCCGTCCCCCTCGCGCGATTCGCTCAGTCGCTTGTCGAGAACCTCGCTTTGAGAATAGAGCGTGTCACCGTGGAAGACCGGGTTCGGCATCACGATGTCGCTCCACCCGAGATTGGCGATCGTCTTGTGGCTCACGTCGCTGACCGTCATCCCCGTGACGACCGAGAGCGTCAGCGCGGAGTTGACGAGACACTTGCCGAACTCCGTGTCCTCGCCGTAGGCGTCGTTGAAATGCAGCGGATGCGTGTTCATGGTCAACAGCGTGAACCAGATGTTGTCCGTCTGGGTGATCGTCCGCCCCGGGCGGTGTTCGTAGATGTCGCCGACCTCGAAATCCTCGTAGTAGCGGCCGTAGTCTTCCCGATACCGGTTCTCGCCGACCTCGATCACGTTGCGGACCATATACGCCGGATCGACGTAACCTGACGAGATAAAACCATCGACGGCGCCGGTCTCCGTGCCGAAATCGTGTCTCACGATTTGGGATCTCACTCCCGATCGCTTCCGGCCGAAATCCCCCGTTTCGAGGTCGATCCCAGTACGTTTATTACTGTCAGGTCGGGAGTTGACACATGGCGTGGACACGATTTCGCGATCCGGCGGGAAGCGTTCGAACCGGCGAATGGCACGGCGATTCGGTCTCCTTTGGCGGCCGGAGCTACGACCTCGATGACGTCGATCTCCTCAGCCCCGCCGATCCGAGCAAGATCGTCTGTATCGGATTGAACTACGAGGATCACGCCGAGGAGGTCGGCATGGATCTCCCCGAACGGCCGATGCTGTTCCTGAAGGGGCCGAACACCGTCGCCGGCCACGGCGACGAGATCCCGCTTTTGCCGACCGACGTCCGGATCGACTACGAGGCCGAGCTGGCGGTCGTCATCGACGAGCAGTGCCGCCACGTCGACGAGTCCGACGCGATGGACGTCGTCGCCGGCTACACCTGTCTGAACGACGTTTCGAACCGACACGATCAAGACGAAGAGCAAAACTGGGTCCGCGGGAAGGCGTTCGATCACGCCGCGCCGATCGGCCCGGCCGTCGTTCCTCCCGAAGAGGTCCCCGACGACGCCTCGATACGGCTCCGGCTGAACGGCGAGACGAAACAGGACTCCTCGCTTACACAGCATATCTTCTCGGTCCCGGAGCTTATCGCGGAGATCACGACGTACATGACCTTAGAGCCCGGCGACGTCATCGCGACGGGAACCCCTGCGGGGATCGGCCCGGTCTCGCCCGGCGACACCGTCGAGGTCGACATCGAGGGCGTCGGCGTCCTCGAAAACGAGTTCGTCGCCTCGGAATAGACACGGACTTTCGGCCGCTTCGGACGACTCGGCCGCGGTCCGAACGGTACATTCATTGCGCGTCTGTCCCTTATACGACGTGATGTCAAACGTCTCATGGGACTTCGCGCCCCTCTCGTCCGAACAGGAGCTGATCAAACGCGAGATCGGCCGGATCTGTGACGAGTTCGACGCCGAGTACTGGCGCGAACACGACAAGAACAAGGAGTATCCCCACGAGTTCGCCGACCTGCTCGCGGAGCACGGCTGGCTGGGCGCGTTGATTCCCGAGGAGTACGGGGGTGGCGGCATGACGACCGCCGAGATGGTCGTCATGATGGAGGAGATCGCGGCAAGCGGCGGCGGCTTCGGGGCGACCCAGGCCATCCACGGCGCGATCTACACTACCCGTCCGATCGTCGAACACGCGAGCGAGGAACTGAAAGAGGAGATCCTCCCGAAACTCGCCCGCGGCGAGTTGACGATCCAGTCGCTCGGGCTCACCGAGCCCAACGCCGGCTCGGAGTCGACCGCTATCGAGACGAAAGCCGAGAAGGACGGCGACGAGTACGTCGTCAACGGCCAGAAGATCTGGACCTCACGGCTCGACGTCTCCGATTTCCTCCTGTTGGTCGCCCGGACCAAACCGAAATCGGAAGTCGAAAAGAAGACAGAGGGCATCTCGATGCTGCTCGTCGACGTCGAGGACGCCAAATCACAGGGCGCCCTCGAGATGAAATCGATCGAGAAGACCTCCACGAACCTCTCGAGTGCCTTCGAGGTGTGGCTCGAGGACCTCCGCGTTCCCGAGGAGAACCTCATCGGCGAAGAGCACAGGGGCTTCTATAATCTCCTCGACGGGCTCAACGACGAGCGGCTGGTCATCGCCGCCGAGTGTATCGGCCACTCGAAACTCGCGATCGATCGGGCCGTCGAGTACGCCAACGAGCGGGAGGTGTTCGACCGGCAGATCGGCTCGAACCAATCGATCCAACACCCCCTCGCCGAGGCGTACATGCGGACCCTTTCGGCCAAACAGACGGTGTATGCGACCGCCGAGATGATGGAAGACCTCGAGCGTCAGCAGGTCGGTATCCTCGCGAACTCCTCGAACTACATCGCCTCCGAGATCGCTTTCGACGCCGCCGACGCCGCGGTCCAGACGTTCGGCGGATTCGGCATCGCCCGCGAGTACGACGTCGAGCGGCTGTTCCGGGACGCTCGACTCGCCAAGATCGCTCCGATCTCTCAGCAACTCGCGTTGAACTACGTCGGCGAGAAGGCGCTCGGGCTGCCCAGATCGTTCTAAGCCGCAGAGGGCGCGGTTCCATAGCTTTATTGCCCGACTGCGTCCATGTCTATACATGCTCGAGTTTACCGAGGAGCAGCGACTCATCCGTTCGGAGATCGAGAAGATCTGCGGTGATTTCGACAACGAGTACTGGCGCGAGAAGGACCGCGACGCCGAATACCCCATGGAGTTCGTCCAGACGCTCGGCAAGCACGGCTGGCTTGGAACCGTCATTCCAGAGGAGTACGGCGGCGCGGGGCTGGATACCCTCGAAGCGTCGATCATCCTCGAGGAGATCGTCGCCAGCGGCGCCGGGTTCAACGGCTCGATGGCCTGTCACGGCGCGATGTTCATCCCGCGATCGATTCTCAACTACGGCAGCGAGGAAATGAAAGCGGAGTATCTCCCGAAGATCGCCAGCGGCGAAAAGCTGATGCAGTGTTTCGCGCTGACCGAACCGAACGCCGGCTTCGACTCGACGGCGATCACGACGCGGGCCGAACGCGACGGCGATCACTACGTCATCAACGGCCAGAAAACGTGGTGTTCGCGGCTGCACGCCTCCGATTACATGGTGCTGGTCGCCCGGACGACCCCCCGCGAGGAGGTCGACAAGAAGACCGAGGGCATGAGTCTCTTCCTCGTCGACATCGAGGACGCCAAATCACAGGGCGCGGTCGACGCCGAGGAGATCGAGAAGAACATCCGCGCGGCCGTCCCCTCGTATGAGGTCTGGCTCGAGGATCTCGAGGTCCCCGCCGAGAACCTCATCGGCGAGGAGGACGACGGCTTCTATCAGGTGATGGACGGCCTCAACGAGGAACGGGTCGTCATCGCCGCCGAGGCCGTCGGGCTGGCCCGGGTCGCGATCGACAGGGCGGTCCGGTACGCCAACGAACGGGAGGTGTTCGACCGACAGATCGGCTCGAACCAGGCGATCCAACACCCCCTCGCCGAGGCGTACGCCCGGATGACGAGCGCACGGAACATCACCTATCAGGCCGCCAAAGCGTTCAAGGAGGGCCGAGACGTCGGCGAGGCGGCGAACGTCTCCGCCTACATGGCCCGGGAGGCCGCCTCCGAGGCGACCAACGCAGCCGTCCAGACCCACGGCGGCTACGGCATCGCGGTGGAGTACGACGTCGAGCGCTTCTACCGTGAGGCCCGGATGACTCACATCGCGCCGGTCTCGGACGAGATGATCCTCAACTACCTCGGCGAGCACGTGCTCGGTCTCCCACGCTCGTACTGACAATGTACGCACTCGACGATATCTCCGTGCTGGCGCTCGAAAGCGGGATCAGCGCCCCCTTCTGTAGCCGGCTGCTCGGCGATTTCGGCGCCGACGTCGTCAAGATCGAACGCCCCGGCGTCGGCGATGTCAACAGACACTGGGACACAGCCATCGATGGCCACTGCTCGTCGCACGTCTGGGTGAACCGGAACAAACGGAGCCTCGAACTCGATCTCAAATCGGAAGACGGCATCGAGATCTTCTACGATCTCGCCGAGCGGGCCGACGTCGTCGTCCAGAACTTCTCGCCGGGCGTCACCGAGCGACTCGGGATCGATTACGGGGCACTGTCGGAGTTGAACGACGAGCTCGTCTACGTCAACATCTCGGGCTACGGTCAAGAGGGACCGTATCAGGACCGCAAGGCCTACGATCTCGTGATGCAGGGCGAGACCGGGCTGATACTCATGAACGGCAGCCCCGACGCGCCGGCGAAGGTGCCGCTCAGCATCTGTGATATCAACGCCGGGATGTACGGCGCGATGGGCGCGATCACCGCCCTCTTCCAGCGCGAACGGACCGGCGAGGGCCAAGAGATCGACCTCTCGATGTTCGGCGGGATGCTCTCGTGGCTCGGGTACTTCCCGTTGAAGTATATTCACAACGGCGAGATCCCCGAACGGACGGGAATGCGACACCACGTCCTGACACCCTACGGTCCCCATCTGACTGCCGACGACCAGTACATCAACTTCGCGGTGCTCAGCGACGCTCACTTCGAGGTGTTCTGTGAGGACATCATCGAACGGCCCGATCTGCTCGACGACGAACGCTTCGAGACGAACGAAAAGCGGATCGAGAACCGCGAGACGTTCGAACCGCTCGTCGAGGAGGAGATCGCCGCCCAGCCCAGAGATTACTGGGCCGAGCGGCTGGAGGCGGCCGGCCTCCCGTGGGGTGACGTCAACACGATCGACGACGTCATCGAACACCCGGTGACCGAACACCTCGGCTCGATCCGCGATCTCGAGACCGACGAGGGGCCGATCGAGGTGATCGACAACCCACTCCGGATGGGAAAGGCGTCGCTCAAATGCGAGACGCTGCCCGATCTCGGCCAACACTCGAGGGAACTGCTCGCCGAACTCGGCTACGACGCGGCGAAGATAGACGAACTCGAAGCGAACGGCGTCATCTGACCCGAAAACACGTCGCCTGTTTTTATTTGTCTCGAAACGCCGGCAGCCGATCGCCCGTCAGTATTCCCGGCCGAACTCCGGGTCGCGCCCTTCCCTCATCGCGGCCGCGGCCTCCTTGCATTCGGAGCCCTTCTCGCACGCCCAGCGGCTGTCCAGAACCGTGTGGGCGTGTTCCTCGAACGACCGGACGGTCGGATCGACGAGTCGCTTCGACTCTCGGAGCGCGACGGCCGGCTTGTCGCGCAACTCGAGCGCGATCGACTCGGCGGTTTCGAGACACTCACCGTCCGGCACGACGTCGACGGCGACACCGAGCTCTTCGGCTTCCTCCGCGGTGATGTCCTCGCCGAGCAGGACGACCTGCTTGGCTCTCGCTTCCCCGATCATGCGGGGAAGGATCCAGCCGCCGCCGGTCGCCGGGGTCGCGCCGATGTCGACGTGGGCGTCCCGCAGGAACGCGTTCTCGCTCATGACCCGGAAATCACACGACAGCGCGAGCTCCATTCCGCCGCCGACCGCCGGCCCGTTGACCGCCGCGATCGAGGGTTTCGGCCCGTTGTAGAGGAGCTCCATCGCCGAAGCAACTTTTCCCAGTCGGTCGGTCTCCTCGAACCGGTAGTCGGGCGTTTCGCTATCGGCCGTGTCCTTGCCGCTACAGAAGCCCTTCCCGCTGCCCGTCAACACGATCGCGTAGACGCCGTCGTCGTCGGTCGCGTCCTCCAGAGCCATATTGAGCTCTTCGAGCATGTCCTGGGTGTAGGCGTTCATCACGTCGGGTCGATCGAGCGTGATCACCGCGTACCCGTCCCTCGCGCGGTAGCTGACGTCGTCGTAGGTCATGACAGATATCGACACACCATCGACAATAACGGCTGCGGTTCCGGGCTCGATCCGGCCGCAATAAAAGATCAGAGTCGGGTCAGTCGTCGGCGACGGCTTCGGCTCGGGGGTCTTCGATCACTGGTGCCGTGAGATCGCTGACGTCGATCGATTCGAGCGATCGGACGGCGTCGAGGAGTTCGTCGGCGGCCGACGACGGGAGATCGACGGTGAGTTCCTCGTATTTGTCGATCGTGTCCTCCCAGGACATCCGGTTTTCGGGCTCGCCGTTGGCGTACTCGACGAACGTCTCGTAGGTCCCCTCGGTCGTCTCGATCGAAACCTCCGCACACCACTTTTCGGGGTACACTTCGTTTACTTTCTCCGAGGAGCCGACCTCGGTCGCCTCCATGACCTGCCGGAACTCCTCGCCGTAGGAGTCACACCACTCGAGGAACGAGTCGACGGTCGCCTCGCCCGCGACGACTGCCAATGCGACGCCGAACGGCATGCTGAACTGGCCGTCGACGAACGATTTGGGGTTGCGCTTTCGCTCGATCGGCCGTCCGATGAGGCCGATGCCCGCATCCGCGATATTGACGCTCGCGCTTTCGAAGTTCTCCGGGGTGATGTCGTGTTCCGAAATCAGCTCGAAGACACCATCGAGCGGGGCGTGCATGTACCGACAGCAGGGGTAGGGCTTGATCCCCGTTTCGTAGAGTTCGTACTCCTCGCCGAGACCGGCCGTCGCCAGTTCGGGTTTCGGGTCGTCGCTGTAGGCGTTCAAAAAGCCGTCTTCCCCCTCGATCGGCGCCTCAGAGCCGTAGAAGCCGGCCTGTGCGAACCGGACGGCGAGGATCCCCGAGTGGGCCGACAGCCCGGGGTGGGCGCGTTTGTTCCACGAGCCGTTGGCCAGGTACTGCTGGGAACCGGCGGCCTGGCTGCCGTTGAGACCGAAGGCGTTCTCGAGTTCTTCGGCGGAGAGGCCGGCGATCTTGGCCGCCGCAGCCGTGGCCGCGAACGTCCCGCAGGTCGCGGTGCCGTGGAACCCTCGCTCGTAGTGTGCGGCGGGGTTGATCGCCATCCCGAGCCGGCAGTTGACCTCGTAGCCGGCGACGATGGCCGTGAGCAGCTCTTTGCCGCTGACCTCCCGGTCGACGTCCTCGGCGGTCGCGATCGCTGCCGAGATCACCGACGCACCGGGGTGGTGGGATGCCCCTCGGTGTGTGTCGTCGTAGTCGAGGCTGTGGACGAGCGCGCCGTTCAAAAGCGCCGCATACTCCGGTTCGAGCTCCTCACCGGTCGCGAAGACGGTCGCGGCGCCGCCGTCGGCGAGCGAGTCGACGCCGTCGACGAACGAGTCGCTCGATTCGGCCCGCGAGCGCGCGCCGATCGAGATACCGATCGCGTCCAGCGTCAGTTTCTTGGCGTAGTCGACGACCTCCTCGGGTATCTCGTCGTACTCGAGCTCCGTTACGTATTCGGCGTACTCTGTGGTTATCGTCATGGTATTGTGTTTATATATCGGTCAGAGTCCCCTTAGCGTTTTGGGTGGATTCGATCCGGTACTTTTGATGACGATAACAAACTAATAGTACGATCGATCGAAAGGACAGCCTATGTACCCAGACTGTCGGAACGGTGTCTCCTCGGACGTCTCCTTCGATTTCCAGGCGCCCGAGGGAATCGTCTTCGGCCGCGGGACGGCCGCCGAAACCGGCCGGCGAGCCCGCCGACACGGCGACCGAGCGCTCCTCGTCACCGACGAACAGCTCGCGGCCCTCGGGATCGTCGATCCGGTGGTTGAATCGCTAGAGACGGCCGGAATCGACGTCGAGGTCTTCGACGGTGTCGAGCCCGACCCGACGCTTTCGGTGATCCATGCGGCCGTCGCGGCGGCCCGCGAGGCGAACGCGGACGTCCTGGTCGGCGTCGGCGGTGGGAGTTCGATGGACGTCGCCAAAGGGGCGGCCGTGATCCTCGAAAACCCCGACCTCGAGGCCGAACCGTTCGGTCGCGGACACGTGCCCGAACCGGGGCTTCCGACCATCCTGTTGCCGACCACCGCCGGATCGGGCGCGGAGGTCTCGCCGGCCGTCGTCGTCATCGACGATCGAAACGGCCACGAAAAGAAGGGAATCATCGACCCGAACGCTTTCGGTACCGCCGCGATCGTCGACCCCTCGTTGAGCGAGACGCTTCCCCCGGAGATCACCCGAGCGACCGGGATCGACGCGTTCGCCCACGCGGTCGGCTCCGTGATCTCGACGACGTCGAACCCCCTCGCCGACGCGATCTGCACCCGGGCGATGACGCTCGTCGAGGGGAACCTCCGGCCGGCCACGTTCTACGGCGCCGACGCCCCCGAGGCGAGAAACGCGATGGCACTTGCGGCGATGACTGCCATGCTCGGTCGGGTCAACGGCGGCAAGTCGGCGATCCACGCCGTCGCCTACGGTGTCCAATCGGTCTACGACGTCCCTCACGGGGAGGCGATCGCGGCCGTGCTTCCGGCCGTCTTGGCGTACAACCTCCCGGCCGCCGTCCCGACGTATGCGTCGCTCGGGACGCAGCTATACGGTGCCGAGGGCGACGCTCGAAGCCGAGCCGAGACGTTTCTGGAGGGGGTCCGACGCCTCCGGGCCGACGTCGGATTGGACGCCCGACTTCGGGACTTCGGAGCAACCGAGGACGATCTGAATGAACTGGCCACGATGGCGGTCGCATCCGAACGGCATCTGGAGGCGAACCCCCGGCCGGTCTCGACGGCCGACGCCAGGGAAATCCTCGGAGAGATCCTCTAAGCGCGTCCTCGGTCGGCGCCGTATTATTGTGATATACGGTACCAGTCGCCGTTACTTTCTCGAGACATACACAAAAAATAACGCATAACGGGCCTAATTCAGTTAGTGACTCCACCGATTTTCGCCGTTTTGAAAACGATCAAGATCTCCCGTGAATCACAGTCTCAGCGCCGCTCGAACTCGATCGGCGTCCCCGTCGTGTAGTAGGGGCCGCCCAATCGCCCGACCGTCGTGATCTGATTACTGTCGACCTTCCCGTCCACCATCGCCGCCTCGTCGACGTGATACCGGACGACGTCCCCGAGTACGACAGTCCGGTCGTAGACCCGCATCGAGTCGTACAGCGTACACTCCATGCTGATGAGCGCGTCGGCGACCCGGGGCGGTTCGACCGTCTCCGAGGGTTCGCTTTCGACGTTCGCGTGGGCGAACTCGCTTTCCCCCGTCGGGAGCGCTTCGGCGGTCAGGTCCATCTCCTCGATGAGTTCCTCCGTGACGACGTTCACGACGAACTCCCCGGTCTCGATCGCGTTTCTCGGCGTGTCCTTTATTTCCCCGTCGTCTCTATCCCCGCTGTTGAACACCAACACCGGCGGCGACGAGGAGACGTAGTTGTACGAACTGAACGGCGCGAGGTTCGGACGACCTTCCTCGTCGACGGTGCTTATCCACGCGATCGGTCGCGGCGAGACCGCCGTCTTGATCAGGCGACCGTCGATTTCGGGGTCCGGTTCCATCGATTTCGAGTCGCTCATTCCACCGTCCGTTCGACGCGCCGGAGTATATGCGTTGCTGACGAACGCTCCTGCTCGTCATCACCGGTATCGTCAACATCTCCGATGTTTCGTTCCGATCGGATTCGACGTATTTTATATCACTGCTGACGCTATTCTCCGTCAATATGCCCCTCTCACGGCCGTCGGCGGTTCGAACGCGCATCGCTCGGATGCGCACCCTCCCGCGACTCCTCTCTCTCGCCGGTGGAGTGATGGTTCTGCTCGCGAGCGTACAGGCGATCTATGTCTTCCGTGCCGGTGGCAGTCTCTTGGAGCTTTTCATCGACTTCGTTCTGATTAGTACCCCGGGGGTTGCGTTGTTGTATACCGGATTTTGGATGGCTGATTCTGCAATCGATTCACAGTACTACACTCGGATCATCGCGTGGTTGCTCGGCGGTGTCGTCACCATGTTCGGGTTCCTCTTCCTGCGTGACCTCCATCCGGGCGTCACCGTCGAGTGGTCGCTCGGGACTCAAGGGCTCGCCCTGACGATCGGATCGATCGGGGGATTGTTGATCGGAATTCAAGAAACCAAAGCGACGATGCAATCGAGGCAACTCGCACGGCAAACCAAAACACTCGAAGAGTACACCGAACGACTCGAAGCGCGTGAGCGGAAACTTAAACGACAAAACGAGCGACTGGAGCAGTTCGCGAGCGTCGTCTCTCACGATCTCCGAAATCCACTAAACGTCGCACAGATGCGGTTGGAGCTCCTCCGCGAGGAATACGGGAGCGAACACGTTGACCCGATCGACCGGTCTCTCACTCGGATGGAGGAGCTAATCGAGGATCTGCTCACGCTCGCCCGTCAAGGTGATCGGGTGAGCGAACTCGCGGCCACTGATCTCACGAGTCTCGGTAACTCCTGTTGGGCGAACGTCGCAACGTCCGACGGGACGCTTCAGATGGCGACGACTCGCTCGATTTACGCCGAACCAACTCGGGTGAAGCAACTGCTGGAGAACCTGTTTCGGAACGCCGTCGAACATGGGGGTGAGGGCGTGACTGTCGTCGTCGGCGAGTTGGACGACGGGTTCTATATCGAAGACGACGGCCCGGGTGTTCCTACACAGGATCGTGATGAACTTTTCACTATGGGGTATTCTACGGTTTCGGATGGAACTGGGTTCGGGTTGAGTATCGCCAAACAGGTGGTCCATGCACACGGGTGGACGATCCGCGTGACCGATGGGACTGCGGGGGGCGCACGATTCGAGATCTCGGGCATCGAGTTCGCCGCTGAATAGCACGCCACGTCGATCGGCACCTCGCGAGTCTTTATACGACGACACGCCGATTGTCTCCCTATGCGTGCCGTCCGCTTCCACGAACACGGTGGCCCGGAGGTACTGACGGTCGATGAAATCGAAACACCGGATCCGGCTCCCCACGAGGTCCTCGTCGAGGTCGCCGGCGCCGGCGTCAATCCGGTCGACACCTACATCCGGGAGGGCGCGACCGACCCGTTCACCTTACCGATGATCCCGGGGATCGACGTCGGCGGAACGGTGGCGGCCGTCGGCGAGTCGGTCTCCGGCTTCGAGGTCGGCGATCCCGTCTTCGGGACCGCGATCGGAAAGAACCACTACGGCGGGTACGCCGAGTACGTCGCCGTCCCCGAGGATCGTCTCGTCGTCCTCCCCGACGGCGTCGATCCGGCCACTGCGGGCGGGGCCGGCGTCGCCGCGGTGACCGCTTGGCGGGCGCTCGTCGACCACGGCAATCTTCAGGCGGCGGACGTCTGTCTGATCCACGGCGGCTCCGGTGGCGTCGGTCACGCCGCCGTCCAGATCGCGGCCGCCTCGGGCGCGCGAGTCATCACGACTGCCGCCCCGAGCTATCACGACAAACTGTCCGCACTCGGCGCGGACGTCGTACTGGATTACACACGGTCGGATCTCGCCGAGGCGGTTCTGGCAGCGAGTGACGGCGGAGTCGACGTCGTGCTCGATCACCGTCTCCACGAGTACCTCCAGTTCGACGCCGACGTCGCGAACGTCGGCTGTCGGGTCCTCGGAATCGGCGAAAAGGAGACTGCGGTCGGTTTCGATCGGTCCTCGGCGACGCGCCGGAAGGACCTGCAGCTGACGATGCTGACGATGTTCAACACGCCCGACTTCCGCGTTCCGCTCCGGAAGGTCGCCTATCTGATGAGCGAAGGTGACCTCGAGATCTCGATCGCGGGGACGTACGATCTCGACGCGGCCGCCGACGCACAGCGGGACGTTCTCGAGGAGAGCTTCCTCGGGAAGCTCCTCATTAGGCCCTGACGGCGGCGATTCCTCACCTTTTCTCGTCTTTCGAACGGCTTTAAGAGCGCTCCCCGACAGTGTCGGGCATGCGACGAATGACCAACCGGCGTGAACACGGCTTCGACGGACTGGTTATGAACGGTCTCTGTCTTCCGGCATCGGAGGTGTTCGAAACGGAATGACTGACACACCGAAACAGTCCGAAACGACTTCGGACGCGTTCGCGGCACAACCGACAGTCGGCGTCCTCGGCGTCGGGACGATGGGCGACCCGATCGCCAGGCGGATCGCGGACGCCTTCGAGGTCACCGCCTTCGATATCGACGCCGAACGGCTGGAATCGCTCGCCGATGTCGGTGTCGTTCCCGCAGACAGCGCTCGGAACCTCGGTCGGCGCTCGGACGTCGTCCTGCTCTCGTTGCCTTCGAGTGACGCCGTCGAGGCGGCGGTGTTCGGCGGGGACGGTGTCCTCTCGGGACTCTCCGAACACGACGTCCTCGTCGACACGGGGACGATCGACCCGAAGACGACCGAATCGGTCGCGGCGTCCTGTGCGGAGGTCGGTGTCGAGTTCCTCGATATCCCGGTCAGCGGCGGGCCGCGGAACGCGACGACCGGGGAACTGACCGCGATGGCCGGCGGCGACGGTGACGTCCTCGAATTGATCGAATCCGTTATCGAGTGTTTCAGCGACACGATCTATCACGTCGGCGGTGTCGGCTCGGGGATCGCGATGAAACTCGCGAACAACTACATGCTGGCGGTGAACTCGGCCGTAGTCTGTGAATCGCTGGCGATGGCCCGCGACGCCGGGATCGACGACGAGACGTTCTTTTCGGTCGCCTCGAACGCCTCCGGCGACAGCTACGCGCTGCGGCGGAACCTCGAGGGGTTCGTCCTCCCCGGCGAGTACGACGCCGAGGCCGCCGTCTCGATCATCCGGAAGGACGTTTTCCTCGCCGAGGGGCTCGGCCGCGAACTCGGCGTGCCGCTTTTGGCGGGCGGCGAGACGAGCTCGATCTACCGGCTGGCCGAGGATCGTGGCCTCGCCGACCGCGATTTCGCCGCCCTGCTCGCACTGTACGATCCCGACGAGGACGTCGCCCCGACGTAGCGACATACCAAACAGTTTTGAGACTGTCGCGAGTGCCTCCGGTATGTCCTCTCTTGGATTCATTGGACTCGGTTCGATGGGCGGACCGATGGCACAGAACCTCCTCGCGGCCGGGCACGATCTGACGGCGTTCGACCTCGACGAGGGGTCCCTTGAGGCGGCCGCGGAGGCGGGTGCGACGGTGGCGTCCTCCGCCTCCGAAGCCGCGGCCGACGCCGAGGTCGTCTTTCTCTCGCTTCCGGGGCCGGACAACGTTACGGCGGTCGTCGACGAGATCGAATCCGATATCGAGTCCGGTTCGATACTCGTCGATCTCACGACGTCGACGCCGGGGACGACGAAGGCCATCGCCGACCGCCTCGAACCCCGCGATGTCGACGTGTTGGGTGCGCCCGTCAGCGGCGGGCACTCTGGGGCGACCGAGGCGACCCTCTCGATCATCGTCGGCGGTGACGAGGCGGTCTTCGAGGCGTGTCGGCCGCTCTTCGAGGCGATCGGATCGGACGTCTTCCATGTCGGCGACGGGGTGGGGCACGGCCACGCGGTCAAACTCCTCAACAACTACCTCTCGAACATCGCGTTGATGGCGACCTCCGAGGCGGTCATCCTCGGCGATCAGGCCGGGCTCGACAGACAGACGCTCGTCGACGTCTTCAGCGTCTCCAGCGGTCGGAACAGCGCAAACCAGGACAAGATCCCGGACCACGTGCTCACCGGCGAGTACGATATGGGGTTCAAACTCGGACTCATGGAGAAGGACATGCGTCTGCTCTCGGAGTTCGCCGGCGATCAGCAGGTCCCGATGCTTCTCGGTCACGTCACCCGCGATATCGCCGGGTACGCGAAGACGAAGAAGGGGTTCGACAGCGACATGACGCGAGTGTACGACTTCTTAGAGGAACTGATGGTCGAGTAACGAACGCGAGATCGACTACCGGACCCGTTCCGTTTCTTACTGATCGACGACTGATCCGTCCTCGTGGAGCCGCGTCGAAAGTGTCGGCTGCTCGTAGGCGCCCCCCTCGAGGACGTCGTCGTCGATCTCGATCCCGAGTCCCGGTCTCTCGGGGACCGATAGGTAGCCGTCGGCCCACTCGAAGGGCTCTTCGAGCAGCGATTCACCCGGCGCCTGGTCGTGTTCGGGGCGGTAGGGATACTCCTGGATCGCGAAGTTGGGGATCGATGCCGCCACTTGGATACAGGCGGCCGTACTCACGGGCCCGATCGGATCGTGTGGCACCACGTCGACGTAGTTGGCCTCCGCCGCCGCGGCGATCTTCTTCGTCGTCGTGATCCCGCCGGCCAGACAGACGTCGGGCCGGACGTAATCGACGGCGTCGCGCCGCAACAGCGCGTTGAACTCCTCGAGCGTCTGAAACCGCTCGCCCGTCGCGATCGGGAGCGTCGTCTTCTCGGCCACTCGCTTCATCGCGTCCGGGTTGTCGGGCCGGACCGGATCCTCGTAGAACATCGGCCGGTACTCCTCGATCTCGTTCGCGAGGACGATCGCCTGATGGGGATCGAGTCGACGGTGGATCTCGATACAGAGATCGACCTCGTTACCGACGGCCGCTCTGAACTGCCGGACGCGGTCGACCGCATCGGCGATCATCCCGGCGTGAGTCTCCTCGTACGGTTTCTCCCGGGATTCGTCGAGCAGCGGCGAGAGATGTCCGACCGCGGTGAAGCCCGCCTCCTTGCACTCTCGACACTTCGCCGCCAGCTCCTCCGTCGAGCCGCCGATGACGTGGGCGTAGGTCCGGAGCTTTTCCCGACAGCGCCCACCCAACAGGTCGTAGATCGGCGCATCGTAGTGTTTTCCGGCAATATCCCACAGCGCGATATCGATCGCACTCAGCGCGCTCGTGATCCCGGCTCCGCGAAAGTGGGCGCTGCGGGAGAGATACTGCAGCAGGTGATCGCGCCGGAGCGGGTCCTCGCCGATCAACACCGCCTCGAACCGTTCGAGCGCTTGCTGTGCCGTCTCGAGATACGCCCACGCCCCGGCTTCGCCGATCCCTCTGATTCCGGTGTCGGTTTCGATCGTCACGATCAGCCAGCCGTTGACGCCGTACTCGGAGATCGGCGCGTCCGATTCGACGAGATACGTGTTGAGATCCGTGATCCGCATCAGTTCGATCTCCGGTGGCGTGCTAATAAGTGTCGCGGTGGGAATTTCAGAACAGCGGCGTCTCGACGCCGTGCTCCTCGGCCAAATCGGTCAGCGCATCGATTGCGCCGTCCGTGAGTGGGATTCCCTCGCTTTCGTACTCGAGCCGCGTCTGGTGCTCCGGCTCCCCCGGCAGCAGTGCTCGCTCGCCTTTCGTGGCGTACCCGGTCTCGACGGCGTCCGGATAGTCCGCGTTCCGGATCTGCTCGTGGACGGTCTCGATCACGGTCTCGATTTCCTCCTGAGAGGAAAATCGGAGTGGATCGACGAAGACGAACATTCCCGCGTTGTTCACGTATTCGTTTTCGTCGTCCCCGATGACCTCCCCGCGGCCGATGATCCCGGCGAAAAGCTCCGTACAGAGCGCGAGCCCGTAGCCCTTCCGGCCGGAGGACTGGCCACCGAGCGGTAACAGCGCGCCTTTGCCCTCCTCGAAGGCGACCGCGTCCTCGACGTGTGCGCCCGTCTCGTCGACGGTCCACTCGGCCGGGACCGTCCCCTCGTCGACGGCGAGTTTGGTGATCTTCCCGTGTGCGACCTGACTCGTCGCCATGTCCAACACGATCGGGAACTCGAGTTCGTCGAAGGTCGGAATGCCGATCGTGATCGGGTTCGTCGCGAAGAGCCGATCCGAGCTCCCCGGGACCGTCACGGTTCTGGAGGTCCCGCCGCTGTTTACGGCTCCGAACGTGACGAATCCCGCCTCGGCGGCCCGTTCGGCCCACTCGCCGATGCGGCCGAGATGACAGCCGCCCCGCACGCCGACGACCGAGATCCCCGCTTCCTCGGCGCCCTCGATACCGGCGTTGACGATGTATTCACCCGTGAGCTGTCCGAACGCCCGGTTCCCGTCAACGGAGGCGACGGCAGGGGAGTGCCGCTCGACGACCGGCGTCGCCTTCGGATCGATCGATCCGCTTTCGATCATGGCCTTATACAGCGTCGACAGTCGGATGACACCGTGGGAGTTGTGGCCGCGGATCTCCGCGCCGACGAGCGAGGCGGCGACCGACTCCGCCTCCGGTGTCGCCATTCCGAACGATTCCAGCAGGTCGGTCGTGGCGCCCAACAGTTTCTCCGGTTGAATTCGTCGCATACGGCCGCGTTATCGAGCCGTGTACATAACTATGCGGTCGGACTCCGAGTCGGGGTGGGTATCCCGGCTGGAAACGGCACGTTTCGGGTCGACGATACAGTTTATATACGATGCCGAACCACGCCAACCCGTGCGCGATAGGACTCGGATGCTGGCGGTCATCTGTGGGGTCTTACTCGCCAGCGTCCTCGTCTGGTTCAACTACTCGGCGGTGCTGCCGTCGGTCGCCGAGGAGTGGGGACTGTCGGGAACGCGGGCGGGGATCGTCTTCGCGGCGTTTCAGGTCGGCTATCTGGTCGCGATCCTCCCGGCCGGAACGCTCGCGGACCGGTATGCGGCACGCCGGATCATCGCCGTCGGCGCGAGCGGAACCGGGCTTTTCAGTCTCGCCTTCGCGCTGTTCGCGACGGGCTTTCTCTCGGGATCGATGCTTCGGTTCGTCTCGGGTGCGTTCATGGCCGGTGTCTACGTCCCCGGGATGCGGTTTCTCAGCGACTGGTATCCCTCCGCCCGCCGCGGGCGGGCGATGGGGCTGTACGTCGGCACGTTCGCGCTCAGCTCCGGGCTGTCGTTTCTGTTCGCCTCCGGCATCGCCTCGGCCGTCGACTGGCAACTCGCGATCGCGACCACGAGCGTCGGCGCGATCGCCGCCGGCCCGGCCATGCTCGTCTTCGCGGCCGACCCGCCGGACCCGACGCGCTCCGAGCGGGGGATCGATCTTTCGTTGTTCCGAAACCGCGAGTACGTCTACGCAGTCGCTATCTACACCGCCCACAACTGGGAGCTCTACGGGATCCGGAACTGGCTTTTCGCCTTTTTGCTCACCGTGCCGGCCGTACTGGCGACGGACTCCCCTGCGCTTTGGGCGGGCGTCCTCGCCGGGATCGTGATGACCCTCGGCGGCCTCGGCAACCTGCTTTCGGGATGGGCCAGCGACTACGTCGGTCGATCGACGGCGATCGGCGTCGCGCTCGGTTCGAGTACGATCATCACGATCGCACTCGGGTTCCTGCAGTGGCTGCCGCTCGTCGCCCTGGTCGCCCTGTTGGTCGTCTACGGGGTCGCTCTCACCGGTGACAGCGCCCCGACCTCGACGGCGATCACCGAGGTCGTCGAGGACGAAAACATCGGTGCAGCCCTCGCCATCCAGTCGCTGGTCGGGTTCAGCGCGACGGCGGTCTCGCCGGCCGTGTTCGGGCTCGTCCTCGATCGCTCCGGCTACCCGGCGGCGTTTTTGACGCTCGCTGCCGGGGCGGTCGTCGGCCTGCTCTGTCTCGGCTTACTGTCGCGGAGCCGATCTCGAGACCCGCCCCCGGCGTGAAACCGAGCCGTCTCAGACGTTCGGGATGACCTCGTCACCGATCAGCTCGATACACTCGACCGCGACGTCGTGATCCATCCCGGGCCAGTGCAGCCGCGGGAGCATGTAGTTCGCGTTCAGCTCCGCCTCGTACCGTTCGATCTCCGCACAGACTTCCGCGGGCGTCCCCAGCAAAAACCGGTCCTCGGCGAGCTCCTCGAACGGTTTGTGGAGATCCTGTTCGTCCTCCATCGCCTCGTCTTGGCCCCACTCGATGTACTGTTGATACTTCGAGAACAGATACTCCTGGGCGGTCTCGACGGCCTCGTCGTGTGTCTCGGCGACGAACGTCTCCCTGATGATTGGGACGCCGGTGTCCTTGCCGTGTTCCTCTCGGACCTCGTCGTAGTCTTCTTTGAGCTCCTCGATCTCCGAGACCGTCGAGTGGGGGTTGACGAACCACGCGTCGCCCATGGCGGCGGCGCGACGGACGGCGACGCGGGCGTTGGCCGCGATCCAAAGCGGCGGCTGTTCGTCGGGACGGGGGTTGATCGTCACGCCGTCGACGGAGTAATACTCCCCGTCGTAGACGACGTCCTCCTCTGTCCAGAGCCGCTTCATCAGCTCTATTCCCTCCACGAAGCGACCGACGCGTTCGGATTTGTCGACCCCGAAGCTGTCGAACTCGACGTCCCGGTAGCCGATCCCGACGCCCGCGATCGCGCCGGCTGACATCGTATCCAGCGTCGTCAGCTGCTCGGCGATGTCGACGGGTTGGTGTAACGGGAGCAAGACGACTCCCGGCCCGACCTTCATCGAGCCCGCCTCGGCGACGAGCCGGGAGAGCAGCGGCATCTGCTGGAGCTGGATGTAATCCGCGAGGTAGTGTTGGCCGGTCGTGATCATATCGAAGCCGGCTTCGCGGGCCGCGACCGTCTGATCGAGTAGCCCCTCGAAGAGCTGGTCGGCAGATCTGTCCGTCGTCGTCTGGCAGTTGAGAAATAAGCCGAATTTCATCGTTACCCAGAGACTCGCAAGCGTCGCTGAAAAACCTTCCTACGCGGGTGAGACGCCACCACGAGGGAGGCATATTTATACGTCTCTCCGGCGACTCTCACATACGATGCAGATCACCGATATCGAGGTCACACCTGTGGCTGTCCCGATGGAAGCCGAAATAAAGGGCAGCAGCTATCAAAAAAAGTATCGCGGCACGCTCGTCGTTCGAGTCGAAACGGACGGCGGCGTCACCGGCGAGGTGTACTCCGGGGACATCCTGGACACCGAGATCGAGAAGGCCGGGCAACTCGTCTCCTTCGTCGAGGAAGACATCGCCGACGCCTTGGTCGGCGAGGAGCTCTTCCGGATGGAGGCCAACTGGGCGGAGCTGATGCGACGGTCCCGCCGGCTTTTCACCTACCAGGCGGGCGCCCGACAGCTGTTCGTTCACGCGATCGGCGCCGTCGACATCGCGCTGTGGGACGCGATCGGGAAGGCGACCGGCCAGCCGCTGTACAAACTCTGGGGCGGCTATCGAGAGGAGCTTCCGATCATCGCGATCGGCGGCTACTACGGTGCCGGTCGGACGGACGACGACCTCGTCGACGAGATGCACGAGTACGAAGAGATGGGACTCGCCGGCATCAAACTCAAGGTCGGCGGACGAACGCCCGAACGGGACCTCGAACGGCTCGCCGCCGTCAGGGAATCGATGGGTGAGGACTTCTTCATCGCCTGTGACGCCAATCAGGGCTACGAGACCGACGAGGCCGTCGAGTTCGCCCGCGGCGCGCTCGAATACGACATCGAGTGGTTCGAAGAGCCCGTCGTCTGGCACGACCAGTACGCCGGCATGCGGACGGTCAGGGGGCGTTCGCCGATCCCGATCACCGCCGGCCAAAGCGAGTCGACGATCGAGGACTGCCGTCGGCTGATCGAGGGCGAGGTCGTCGACATCATCAACCTGGACGCCAGCATCGGCGGCGGCCCGACGGCCTGGCGGAAGGTCGCGAACACGGCCGACTCGTTCGGTCTCTCGATGGCCCACCACGAGGAGCCACACATCGCGATGCATCTGCTCGCGTCGATCCCCAACGGCCACCCCGTCGAGTGTTTCCATCCGGATTTCGACCCGATCTGGCACGAGATGGTCGTCGAGCGGCCGCCGGTCTCCGACGGGACCCTCGAGTTGCCCGACGAGCCAGGGATCGGTTTGGAGATCGATCCGGACTTCGTCGAGGAACACGCGATCGAACTCTGATCGGATCGGACCGACCGGGCGGGAACTATTATTACTGCAGGGCGAGATTCGGGAGTATGAACGGCGTCCACGACATGGGCGGCATGCACGGGTTCGGCTCCGTCGACGTCGACGACGATGCCGCCTTCCACGACGAGTGGGAGATGGCGGTCTTCGCCGTCGAAAAGCTCCTCAGATATCAGTCGATCTACGAGGTCGACCGGAAGCGACACGCCCTCGAACGGCTCGACCCGGTGACGTATCTCGAGGCGTCGTACTTCGAGCGCTGGGCGCTGGGCGCGGAGAAGCTGTTGCTCGAGACGGGAACGATCACCGAAGACGAGTACCGCGAGGCGGTCGAATCTCACGACGGAACCGGGCTGTTCGAATTCGACCCCGCTTCGGAATCCGGCGACGAGGCCCTCGTCGATCTCGTCCACGAGACGTTCGGTTCGGATGCGGCCTACGATCGCGACCCGGTCGAGCCACAGTTCGAGGCGGGATCGGAAATCGTCGTCCGCAACGACCATCCATCGGGTCACACCCGGTGTCCGCGCTACGTCCGACGGGCCAGCGGCACGATCGATAGCGTTCTGGGAACCTACGTCGTCCCCGATGAGGCCGCCCACGGGACAGAGGTCGCCGAACCGCTGTACTCCGTCCGGTTCGAGGCCGCGGAGCTGTGGAACGACGACACGGACGGTGACGCCGTCTACATCGATCTGTGGGAGCGGTATCTGGACGCGGCCGACGACACGACGGAGGACTAACATGGGGGACGATCATTCACACGACGATCACGATCACGGTCATGCGGCCGATCCAGCCGGCGACGTCGACGGGCTCAAATCTCGAACGCGGGCGCTACAGTCGCTGCTCCTGGAGAAGGAGCTGATCAGTATCGACTCGATAAACGAGGTGCTGGAGCTGTTCGAGACGGAGGTCGGGCCGATGAACGGCGCCCGCGTCGTCGCCAGAGCCTGGGACGATCCCGAGTTCAAGGAGCTGTTGCTCGAGGACGCGAACGAGGCCGTCGAACGGTTCGATTTCGATGTCGGCATGCAGCATCTCTCGGTCGTCGAGAACACGCCGGAAACGCACAACACCGTCGTCTGTACGCTCTGTTCGTGTTACCCCTGGTCGATCCTCGGGCTCCCGCCGACGTGGTACAAATCGCCGCAGTACCGCTCGCGGATCGTCCGCGAACCCCGGACGGTGCTCTCGGAGTTCGGCGTCGATCTCGGTGACGACGTCGACGTGCAGGTCTGGGATTCGAGTTCGGAGATCCGGTATATGGTGCTTCCGCAGCGACCGCCCGACACCGAGGGGCTCGGGGAGGACGAACTGGTCGAACACGTCACCCGGGACGCGATGATCGGCGTCGAACGGCTGGGACCATGAGTGAGGACTCGCCGGCGGCGCCGATCGACGAGGCCGAGGCCCGGACGAGGCTGGCCGAGTTGATCGAACAGTCGGAGGGCTCCGCCGACGGGGAGGGACCGACCTTCGACTCGCCCGCCCAGGCTCGGGCGTTCGGACTGATCGTCTCCCTCTCCCGGGAGGGGCTCTTCGAGTGGAGCGAGTTCCAGGCGGCGCTGATCGAGCGGATCGAAACGGACGACGGGGCGCTCTCCGAAGAGACGGAGACGGCCTACTACGACCACTGGATCGAGGCGGCCGAGCGGCTGCTCGAATCGAAGGGGTACGTCTCCCCGGACGGGTTACAAGAGCGGGCCCGAGAGTTCGCCGACGGCGACCGGGACGCCTCGGAGTTCGTCATCGGCGAGCGCGAGCATTGAGTAGCCCCGGTTTTTATTTCCGATCAGGAACGATCACACTGACGTCGGGGACCGACCGGAGCGAATCGAGCCGTTCGTGCGTCCGATCGACGGCGTCGCTCCCGAGAACCCGCTCGGCACACCGGCGGAACTTCGCTTCGAGTTCCGCGTCCGACAGCGGGTTCGAGGGCGTCCCCGGCGGGATGTCCTGTGTCCGGTTATAAACGCCGTCGTCGGTTTCGATCCGCATCTCGACCGTGGTGTCGTTGTACTCGAGTTCGTCGTCGATCTCCCACTCAACTCGCTCGCGGACGGACTGGACGTCCGGATCGGAAACCGCGTCGTCCTCGAAGGCCTCGAGGCCGACGTGCTCGCGGACGACCGCGCTCGCGACCGTGTACTCCAGGGAGAACTTCCCTTCGAGGCCGGTCGCCGGGTCGGGGTAATGCAGCGCGTCGGCCGGTCCCGGCGAGGTCACGACGCGGATCGACTCGACCGATCCTGGCTCGATGTCGTGTTCCGCGGCGAGTCGCTCGGCCGCGTAGATGCTGGTATGTGTGTAATAACAGCACGGGTACTTTTTCACGTTGATGCCGTGCTCCTCGAGGGCAGTCGGCCGATCGAGCGCCGGCAGTTCGTCCCACGAAACCGGCTCGTCGCCGGCGTACAGCTCCAGAAAGCCGCTTTCGCCGTCGATCGCGTCCGGCGAGGCGGTAAAGTCGCCCGAAGCCAACCGCGCGGCGGTCACACCTGCCCGCGCCGCCGCCCCGGCGTGTATGGGTTTGGTCATCGTCCCGAAGTTGCTTTTCAACCCCGCGGCCCGCGAGGCGGCGATACTCAGCGCGTGCTGAGTCCCCTCGGTCCCGAGCCCGAGCGTCTTGGCGCCGGCGGCAGCCGCGCCGAACGTCCCGAGCGTCGCCGTCGAGTGCCACCCCTTCCGGTAGTGGGCCGGGTTGATCGCTGCCGAGAGATAACACTGCGCCTCCAGTCCCGCCGCGTACGCTTCGATCGCTCGCTTACCGTCGACCTCGTCGCTTTCGGCGAGCGCGAAAATCGCCGGGATCATCGTCACGCTCGGGTGTCCGGACATCCCCCACGAGACGTCGTCGTAATCCTGTGCGTGACCCGCCGTTCCGTGGACGAAGGCCGCCTCCGTCGTCGTCGTTTCGTCCTCGCGTCCCCAGAGCGGCACCGTCCCGGGTTCGGCGAGCGTCTCGATCGCCGTCTCCGTTGATTCCTCCTCCATGCCGGAGATGACGACCCCGCACGTGTCGACGAACGCTCGCTCTACGGCCCGGACGTCCGCCGCCGAGAGGTCGTCGTACGACAGCGAGGAAACGAACGCCGCCAATCGGTCGGCCGGTCGATCCCGATCACTTCTGCCGTCGATCTGTGTATCGCTATCAGCGCCCATACTTCGGACAACCGCTCGGACGCACATATGTGTTCGCCCCGCACTCGCGGCTGTGCTATCCGCCGCCGTCGCAACTATACAACCTTTATTATGGTCGGCCCGGAAGCGCCCGTATACGGCCGAACGTGGGCGGTCGAACGAACCTCTGACCGCCCCCGCTGTCGCCAACTGGACGCCTGCTGGATTACCGATGAGACCCCGACTACTGACATCCCCCGACCCGAGCGTCGACTGGAGACGAGAAACGCCCCCGAGACGATCACCCCCGAGCGGGTGCTCTATCTGACCGATGTCGCGGACCGACGTCGGACGGCTCCGTCGGAGTATCGCGGAGCCGTTCCGGGCGCTCTGGAGCGAGGGCCGGGGGGTCGTTCTGCTCACCGTCTCGATCGGCTGGTTGATAAGTATCGGCGTTCGGCTCGTCTATCCGGCGCTTTTGCCCTCGATCCGGGCCGATCTGGATTTCGGACTCACCGGCGCGGGGCTTGTCGTCACCGTCCTGTGGGCGTGTTACGCGCTCATGCAGTTTCCCGGTGGACTCGCGGCCGACCGGATCGGCGAACGTGCGGTACTCGTCTCGAGTACGGCTCTGACCGGCGCCGGGATCGGGATCGTCGTCGTCTCGACCGGTCCGATCTCGTTCTTTTTGGGAACGATCGCGACGGGCTTCGGCTCCGGGCTCTACGCCACGACGCGGGCGACCGTGCTCTCGGATATCTATCCCGATCGATCGAGTACGGCGATGGGGTTCATCCAGGCGTTCGGGAACGTCGGGACGACCGTTCTCCCGCCGATCGCCGGCTTTCTCGCGGTGCTTGTGAGCTGGCGGCTCGGGATCGGGTTTCTGTTGCCGGTCGCGGTCGGCGTCGCGATCGCGCTCTGGTTCGTCCTCCCTGCTCGCACCTCTGTGGCGGATAGCGCCGTCGAAACGCTCTCGTGGGACACCCTCGGGGAGCTCAAACGCGGGCTCGGCAACCGCGACGTCCTGTCGGTCACGATCGGGATGTTCCTCGTTTCGGTCGTGTATCAGTCCTTCACCGGCTTCTACCCGACCTATCTGGTCTTAGAAAAGGGGCTGAGCGAGGAGTTCGCGGCGCTTCTGTACGGCGGGTTCTTCGCCGTCGGCATCCTCCTCCAACTCATCTCCGGTCCGAGCGGCGATACGATCGGCATGCGATGGACGCTGACTGTCGCCCTCGCGTTTGCGACTGTCGGGCTCTTTCTGTTGCCGTTCGTCGACGGCGTGCTCTCGCTCGTGCTGTTGTCCGGGCTGTTGAGCGCACAACTCGCCTACTGGCCGGTCGTCAACGCCTACACCATCGAGGTGATGCCCGACGAGATGCAGGGCACCGGCTTCGGGCTCGTCCGGACGGTGTATCTACTTCTCGCCTCGCTCGGCCCGGTCGCCGTCGGCTGGCTCGGCGACGCCGGAATGCTCGATACCGCGTTCCTGTTTCTCGCTGTCACCGCCGCGGTCGCGCTCGGGCTCTGTCAGCTTCTCGAGGAGCTCTGAGGGTCCACAGCTCCCGGTATCGCCCCCGGCGTGGGAAGGTTCAATAGGTGTGCTCCACAATCGCATACGATGCTCGAAACGTTCGACGAACGGCGCCTCGACGTCGGCGACGCGGAGATCTATCTCAAGATCGCGGGCGACGGGCCGCCGCTTTTGCTGTTGCACGGCTATCCACAGACACACGTCGCCTACCACGAGATCGCCCCGCAACTGGCCGAGGAGTACACGGTCGTCCTCCCCGATCTCCGGGGGTACGGGGAAAGCGTCGGTCCCCCCGACCCGACCGCGGCGGACTACACCCACCGCGCGATGGCGGGGGACATGGCCGCCGTCATGGAGCGGCTCGGCTTCGACGCCTACGACGTCGTCGGTCACGACCGCGGGGCCCGGATCGGCTATCGGTTCGCGCTCGACTATCCGGATCGGGTTCGGAGCCTCGCGCTCCTCGATATCGTGCCGACGCTCGAAACGGCCGAACGGATGAATTACGAGAGCGCTCTCGGGCGGTACCACTGGCTGTTTCTCGCACAGCCGCACCCGATCCCGGAGACGCTCATCGACAACGAGCCGACGTTTTACGTCGAACACCTGATCGAGAGCTGGTCGGACGACGCCGACGCGCTCGATCCCGAGGCCGTCGCCGAATACTGTCGGGCGTACGAGAACGAACACGTCGTTCGGGCGACCTGTGAGGACTACCGAGCGGGGCTCTCCTTGGATCTCGAACACGACCGGGCCTCCCGGGCGGCCGGCGAGACGATCGACTGTCCGTTGCTCGTGCTGTGGGGCGCCGTCCGGGACCGCGATTCGATCGACGTTCTCGACGTCTGGGAGCCGTGGGCGACGTCGCTGGAGGGAACGTCGCTCCCCTGCGGACACTTCCTGATGGAGGAGGCCCCCGAGACGACACTTCGAGAACTCCGCTCGTTCCTCGGGTAGTTCCCCCTTACTCGCCGGCTCGCCGGAGGATCTCTTCGGCCCGAGCGAGCACTGGCGCGTCGATCATCTCGCCCTCGTACTCGAAGACGCCCTTGTCGCCGGCCGCGTCTCTCGCCTCGAGGACGCCCTTCGCCCACTCGATCTTTTCCTCGGAGGGGGTGAAGACCTCGTTGATCGTTTCGATCTGATTCGGGTGGATCGCCGCCTTGCCGTCGAAGCCGTAGTTCAACGCCTGTCTCGCGTCCGTTCGCAGCCCTTCGGTGTTCCCGAGGTCGATGTAGACCGTATCGATCGCGGCGATGTCGGCGGCGGCCCCCGCGACGGCGATCCGGCTGCGGGCGTAATCGAGGTAGTTCCGGTCCTCGAGTTCGACGATCCCCATGTCGGCCGTGTAATCCTCGGCGCCGAAGACGACGCCGGAAAGCCCCGGATGAGTGACGAGCTCCTCGACGGCGGTGAGCCCCGCGGCCGTCTCGACGAGGGCGACGACCTCCGAGTCGATACCCGTCTCCTCGAAGCGCTCCGAGACGGCTTGCAACTGCTCGAGCCGCTCGACCATCGGGACGAGAACGCTCGCCGGCCGCACGTCGGCGCCGGCCAGCGCCTCGATGTCGTCGTATCCGCCGGTCTCGAGGGGGTTGATCCGGACCCACACGTCCGGACCCGTCTCGTCCGTCTCCGCGAGCGCTTTCGGAACGGTCTCTCGGGCGATCTCCTTGTTCGCCCGCGAGACCGCGTCCTCCAGATCGAAGATGATGACGTCGGCGTCCATCCCCATCGATTTGCGCATCATCTCGAGTTCGTCGCCGGGCGTAAACAGCGTCGATCGTGTTGCCATAGCGATACCGCGTCGGAACCGAACAAAAAGCTTCGGTCGCAGGTTAGAGCCGCTGGACGAGGAGCACGGTCACCGCGGCCAACCCGCCCATGACGAGAAAGCCCTCGTCGAAAAAGCCGCGGTCTGCGACGGCGCCGAAGGCGACGGGGCTGGCCGCGCCGATCGTAAACGAGACCGTCCGCAACAGCCCGAGCCCCGAGCCCTGCGCGTCGTCCGGCAGGATCACGAGCAGATGTGACTGGGTCGTCGTCGGCGCGCCGAGCAGCGCCGCCGAAAGCACCGTCAGACCGAGAACTGACCAGAACGGTCCCGCGCTCGGAAGCGCCACCATCGCGACGGCGAACACCCCCAGAAAGGCCGTCAGCGTCTTTCGGATTCCCAGCCGGTCGTAGGCGATCCCCGACAGCGGCTGGATCGCGACCCCGAGCGCGAAAAAGAGGCCGAACAGGACGCTCGCCCGCAGCGCCGACAGACCCTTGATTTCGATCAGGTACGTGGGGTAGAACCCCGTGAAGGCCTGCCAGACCGAGACGACCACGATCAACACGATCGCGCCCCGAGTGACCGCCGGCTGCTCGACGACGACCTTGAGCGAGCGGAGGGCTTCGAGAGGGCTTCCGGAAGACGTGCTGTCATCGGAACTCTCGGAGGAACTTCCCTCACGGGACTCCTTATCCGAACTCCCGGGGATGACGACCCAAAGCACCCACGCGATGAGCAGGAAAAACGGGACCGAAAAGGCCAGCCCGAACTCCCAGGCGAGAAAGCCAGCGATGAGTCCCGCGATCGGCGGGATTGCCGACTGGCCGGCGTCCGACGCCGCGGAGACGACGCCGTTGGCCGCTCCGAGCTGATTCGGGTAGAGCCCGGCGAGAACCGTGTACCGCGCGACCGCATAGAAGGACAGCGAGAGCCCGAACAGGGCCGTCGCGGTAAAGAGCATGACCGTCGAGTCGGCGCCGACGACCACGAGCAGGGTGAGCGCCGACACGATCGAACTCCCGGTCAGTATCACCCGCTCGCCGATCCGGTCGGCCAGCAGTCCGCCGGGCCACTGTCCGAGCCCGTAGAGGACGAAAAGCACCGTCAAAAGCAGTCCGGCCGAGGTCAGGTTCAACTCGTAGGCCCGCCGGATCTGCGGCAACAGGACCGGATACACCATCCGGACGCCCATCGACAGCGACCACCCGGCGGCGGTCGCGAGGAGGACGACTCCCCGCCCGTCGCTCCACAGCCCCGTCAGCGAACGTTTGATCGCGCTCAAGAGTTCGTTCCCTACCGGTGTCAACCTTCACGCCGGCAATTAACGTTCCGATCGCGAAATCGACCGGCCCCGTGGCGACGAATAATTTAAACCCCGGTCGCTCGCTATCACACTCGTGTCACTCGTTCGCGGGGACTGGCGATACACCGTCGGGATCGTCACCGGCGGGCATTTCTTCTCGCATTTTTACCTGCTCGCCTTCCCGCCGCTGTTTCCGGCACTCCGCGCGGAGTTCGGACTCAGCAACGCCGCCCTCGGCGTGTTGATCTCGGTCATCTCCATCGGACTCCTGTTGCAACTGCCGGTCGGCGAACTCGTCGACCGGTTCGGCGCCAAACCGGTCTTCGTCGGTGGCACCGCCCTCACCGCCGCGGGCGTCGGTCTCGCCGGGTTCGCCACGTCATATCTGTGGCTCATCGCCGGCGCGGTCGTCTCCGGGATCGGCCAGTCGGCCTTCCACCCGGCCGATTACGCCTTGCTCGATGCGGTCGCTGACGGCGAACACAAAGGAAAGAGCTTCGGCGTCCACAGCTTCGGCGCGTATGTCGGCTTCGCGAGCGCCCCGCTCGTCGTCGGCGGGATCGCGCTGCGGGCGGACTGGCGGATCGCGCTCATCGCCGTGGGTGTGGCCGGTGTCGCTTACGCGGCTCTCGCCGCGCTCACGCTCGATTCACCGTACCGTCGCCGCATGGGCGCGACGTCGACGGACGAAAGCGGTAGCACACTTCGGGAGGCGGCCGCGACGTTTTGGGACCCGACGGTGTTCCTCCTGCTTTCGTTTTTCGTCGTGGCGACGGTCGCGAACAAGGGGATCCAGACGTTCACGACGGTTTTTGTTCCGACGGTGTACGGACTGTCGACATCGATCGCCAACCTCACGCTGACGGGCTTTTTCGCCGGTGCCGCGATCGGTATCCTCGTCGGGGGCGTCCTCGCCGACCGGTTCGATCCCCGGCGCATCGTCGTCTCGACGTTCGGGCTCTGCGGGGTCGGGGTTTTCGCGCTCACGCTGGGGGCGGTTCCGGCCTCAGCGGCCGTCTCGGTCGGCGGGTTCGCGCTCGTCGGCTTCGTCATGGGCCTTGCGTACCCCTCCCGCGACCGTCTGGTGAGTCGGTACACCCCGTCCGGATCGACCGGCAAGGGGTTCGGACTGATCTTCACCGGGGCCTCCATCGGCGGTCTCGTCGGTCCCGCCCTTCTCGGGTTCGTCATCGATGTGACTGCCGTGACGGCCGCCTTCCTCCTCGTCGGCGCGTTCTTTTTGGCGGCCGGCGCCGTCGCCTTCGCACTCTCACGTTCACCCCATCCCCCAACACAACAATCAAGTTAACAGGTCTCAAACAGGCAGACCGATATGGGAGACGATCCGCTACACGATATTACCGTCATCGATTTCACCCAGGTGCGCGCCGGGCCCTGGTCGACACAGATCCTCGGCAAACTCGGCGCCGAGGTCATCAAGATCGAACGTCCCGGAACGGGCGCCCGCGAACGACAGGACGAACCGAAACAGGCCGGGGTCAGCGCGACGCATCTCTCCCGAAACCGGGACAAAAAAAGCGTCGCGATCGATCTGAAATCCGATCGTGGCGGCGAGATCGCCCACGACCTCACACGTGATGCGGACGTCGTCGTCGAGAACTTCGGCCCGGGCGCGATGGAGCGGCTGGAACTGGATTACGAGACCCTCTCCGAAGACAACCCGGGACTGATCTTCGCGTCGATCAAGGGATACGGCGAGGAGGGTCCCTCCGCACACAAGAAGGGGGTGGACCTGATCATGCAGGCCGAAGGCGGGATCATGAGCGTCACCGGCCCCGAGGGTGGCCCGCCGGTGAAGGTCGGACAGGCGATCGGCGATATCGGCGCCGGCCTCTACAACGTCATCGGCATCCTGACCGCGCTGTACGCGCGCGAACAGACCGGCGAGGGACAGATGTTCTCGACCAACCTCTTCGGATCGATCGTCTCCTTCCTCGAGGAGTATATCCCACGCTACGAGATGACCGGCGAGAATCCCACTCCATACGGTCGGCGCCACCAGACGACGGTCCCCTACGAGGTGGCCGAAACCGAGGACGGCTACGTCGCCTTCTACCCGGCCGGCGGCGAGGAGGACTGGCAGCGGTTCGCGACCGAGGTCATCGGCAGCGAAAAACTGCTCGAGTACGAATCCCGCGAAGAGCGGATGAAGAACTACATGGCGATCGCCGCCGAGATCCATCCGGTAATGGAAGAGAAGACCACCGAGGAGTGGATGGATATCTTCGACGACCTCAACTGGCCGAACGGCCCGCTCAACGAAGTTAGCGACGTCATCGAGCATCCACAGGCTCGTGCGCTCGATTACGTCGAGGAGTTCGATCACGACGTGGCCGGGGAGATCACGCTTCACGGTCACCCGCTCCATTTCTCCGGCGGTGACCCGCAGTTCGAAAACGGGGCGCCGGAACTCGGCGAACACACAGAGGAGGTGCTCGAGTCACATCTGGGGATCGACAGAGCCGAAACCGAGACGCTCCGTGAGGACGGCGTTGTCGAGTGAAAACCCGGGCCGGCGTCTTTATTTCCCTTCGAACTCCGGTTCTCGACCCTCGGAGAACGCCTCGACGCCCTCCTCGTGATCCCGACTCTCGAAGGCGTCCATCCGCATCTCATAGCCCCACGCGATCTCCGCCTCCGTGAGTTCCTCTTTCTCGTTGATCGCGCCGATGATCTTCTTCATGCTCTTGAGCGAGATCGGCGCGTTACTCGCCATCGTCTCGGCGAGTCCGTAGGCCTTCTCTTCGAGTTCCTCGTCGTCTTCGACGACGTAGTTCAACAGGCCGATCTCGAAGGCGTGCTCGCCGTAGATCGTGTTCCCGGTGAACAGCATCTCCTTGGCCTTTGCCGTGCCGACGGTCCGGACGACGCGCGTGATCGCCTGCGGGCTGTAGACGATCCCGATCTTCGCGGGGGTGATCCCGAACCGAGCGTCCTCGACGCCGACGCGGATGTCACAGTCACAGACGATCTCCATCGCCCCGCCGTAGGTGTCCCCGTTGATCATCGCGATGGTCGGATACTCGTAGTTCTCGATCGTCGCGTTGACCTCCTTCCACCAGCTCTCCTTGTCGGGGTCTCTGTCCTGATCGAGATCGAAGCCGGCACTGAACGCCTTATCACCCGCGCCCGTGAGGACGAGCACGTAGTCGTCCTCCTTGGCCTCGAGATCGTTTACGGCCTCGGTGATCTCCTTCATCATACCGTAGGTGAGCGCGTTCCGCTTGCCCTCGTGTGTTATCGTCAGCGTACAGATTCCGTCCCCGATTTCGGTTTCGATAGAACCACTCATCGTACTCTGTTTTGTGTAAACTGCGTTATTAGTTCTTTCTCCTTTCGGATCGAATTCGGAGGTTGTTCAACCCCCCTTTTGACGAAAGAATCGCCATCCCTACAACATCACACCGCGCGTCCGGCCGCCGTCGATCGCGAGGGTGGTCCCGGTGACGAAGCTGACGGCGTCGGAGTTGAGGAAGGCGACCGTCTCCACGAACTCCGCCGGGTCGCCCCCCGCCCGAGCGAGAGCGAGCCGACGTGTTCCTCTTTGGCCGCCTCGAGGTTCGCTCTCGTCCGCGAGTTGATCGCGACCGTCACACCTCGATCGACGAATTCCTGGGCGATCGCCCGCCCGAGCCCTTCGCTTGCGGCTGCAACGACCGCTCTATCCCCGTCCGGCCCGTACTCCATACCCGTTCGTCATCGATCGTGGATATAAAACACCCGTACCGGTCCGTTGTAACGCTCTTTTGCTGTTCACCAACGGGGCCGACCGACGCTAACCGGGGCCGATCACGAGTACGCGATCGTCAGCTCGACCTCGTTTACGATCCCCAACAGGATGTCGGGAAGCTCCTCGCGGAACTTCTCCCCCTTCAGTCGGTTCGCCGGCCCCGAGACACTGATCGCGCCGAGAACCGTTCCGTCGCCGTCGGTCACGGGAGCGCCGACCGAGCGAAGACCGTCTATCGACTCCTCGTCGTTGAACGCGACGTTTTCGCGCTCGATCTCTCGGAGTTCTTCGAGGAGTGTTTCGGCCTCGGTGATGGTGTGTTCGGTCTCAGCCGGCAGTCCCCACCGATCGATGACCGCCCGGATCTCCTCCTCGGAGTACTGTGAGAGGATCGCCTTCCCGGCCGCACTCGAGTGGAGGTACCGGACCTTGCCGTTCCGGCGGTCTGTCATGACCGCCGCCGAGTCCGACACGACGGTCTCGATGTAGATCGCCCGCCCGTGTTCCGGCACGACGAACTGGGCTCGCTCGCCGGTCTGCTCGGCGAGCGGACGGACTTTCTCCGCGGCGGTCTCGTAGGCCGAGTCGCGGCGCTTCGCGTACTCGCCGACCGTGAGAAACCGCATTCCGACCTGATACTCGTCGCCGTCCTTGATCACGAACCGTTCGTTATACAGCGTCGCGAGGTATTTGTGGGCGGTGCTGGGTGCGATATCCAGGGCGTCAGCGACCTCGGTGACGCGAGCGCCGTCCTCCCGCATCAACACCGAAATCACCTCGAACCCACGCTCTAAGGTCCCCAGCGTGTTTCGATCGGTTTCGGGCGCCATATCGCGTATTCACGCCGTCTGTATTTAATGTTCACTATATATGAACTAAAACGGTGTCGGTGACCCGCTTTAGTCCGATCACAAGGGTTCCCGATACGCTCCTCCGGCCGGACGATCGGGTCTCACTCCGGCAACTGTTGGCCCGACGGACAGGACTCAGACGACTCCGGTTCGGAACGGGTGCTTCTGCTTCGGGTCTCGCTCTATGTCGTATATGCGAAACCACCTCCGTATGGATATATCTAACAAAAATAACTCTGTTATTAATTTCGATCTAATTGAGTTTTTCCTTGAGCTGTTGGAATATATGCGGCGACAACAGGGATGGGTTATATATCCCCACTGGCTTTCCGGATCGTTCTGTCGCCATACTCCCCGAAAGCCATTCGTATATAAGACATGGTGATGCCCGTTCTCCGACTGTCATCGATGTCTTTTCACACGGGACCTGACCGTCGGAAAACGACGTTTCGTCGCCCGTTTACTGTCCCGGCTCCCAACCGACGAACTCCTCGCCCGTCTCGAGTTCGACGTCGAACGCGTCGAGCAGGTTCCCTAGGGCGGCGTAACTGGCGGCTGTCGCCGCGATCCCGACGATCGTCCCGTCGTCGAAAAACTCCGAGATCGCCTCGTGGTGGGGATCCTCGACCCGCCCCCGTGCGACGGCTCGCGTGTACGCGATCAAAGCCGCCTCCGATGTCGAAAACGACGAGCGGTCGTCCCGGGCGATGGCGCCGATCTCCTCGGCGCCGATCCCGACGTCGAGGGCGATGTTCACGTGCTGGTGCCACTCGTAGACCGATCCGATCTCGGAGGCTGCGGTGAGGATGACCAACTCGCGCTGTCTGTCGGTGAGCCCCGAATCACTCCACAGCGCGCCGAAAAACTCCCGAAGCCCCGAAAGGACCTCCGGGTTGTTCGCGATCGACGCGTAGACGTTTCTCGTCTTCCCCGGCTGGAGCGAGGAGACGATGAGGTCTCGCTGTTCGGGTTCTAGCTCCTCGCTTGTCACGTACGGAACGCGTGCCATGGGAGTTCAACTTCCGGCGTGATCATAACTGTTGGTGTCGTTGCCCCCCACCGAACGTGTCTGTCCTCCGTGATCGTGCGCGTCCGTCCCAAACATCTATGTTGGTGTACGTCCCATTCACACTATATCCATGCTTCACGGAAACGGAACGCTTCTGACGATCGACCTCACGGACCGCACGGCCGAAGAAACCGAGATCGACGAACTACTGCGCGAGTACATCGGTGGCCGTGGGGTCGCCACCAAACTCGCTCACGACCGGATCCCCTTCGACGCCGATCCGCTCGGCGACGAGAACCGGATCTACTTCTCGACGGGACCGTTCCAGCAGTCGAACATGAGCTTCACCGGTCGAATGAACGCGACGACGCTTTCGCCGCTCACCGACGGCTTACTGTCGACGAACGCCGGCGGCTACCTCTCACGATGCTTCGCCGGTACCGGCCATTCGGTCGTCGAGATCGTCGGCAGCGCCGACGAACTAACCGCGATCCACGTCACCGACGAGGGCGTCGAGTTCGAGGACGCCACCGATCTCGAGGGGGCGATGGTTTCGGAGGTCTCCGAACGGGTCAACGAAACCCACGGACTCGACAGCGAGAACCTCGTGACCATCGGGCCGGCCGGCGAGAACCTCGTCCGGTATGCGTCGACGATGACGTACGACTCCCGGGCGTTCGGCCGCGGCGGGACCGGCGCGGTGCTTGGCTCGAAGAACGTCAAGACGATCTCCTTCGACGGCGACGTCGATCTGGGCGTCGAGATCCCCGCTGATGCCAGCGCCGACATCCACCGCGATGCGGCCACCGAGGACCACATCATGAAACGGCAGGGGACGACGAGCGGCGTCGACACGAAAAACGAGCTGTTCTCACTGCCGACGCAGTATTTCGAGAAGATGTCCTTTGAGGGCGTCGAGGGGATCAACGGCGACGCCGTCGAGTCGAAAAAGTACAAGAAAGGGACCTGTTCGGCCTGTGCGTTCGCGTGTAAACTCCCGACGAGGGACGAAGCGACCGGCCTCGAAACCGAGGGCCCCGAGTACGAGACGGTGTTCTCCTTCGGGAGCAATCTCATGGAGGACGACATCGTCGCGGTCATGAAATCCAACGAGCTGTGTGACGAACTCGGCCTCGATACGATCAGCGCCGGCGTTTCGATCGGCGCGTACCTGAAGGCCGAAGACGAGTTCGGCAACACCGAGTTGGTCCACGAACTGATCGAGAAGATCGCCGATCGGGAGGGGATCGGCGACACCCTCGCCGAGGGCGTCGATCGCTTCGCCGACGAGTTCGGGGTCACGAACTGGACCTCCAAGGGGCTGGAGTTCCCGGGCCACGACGGGCGCGTCCTCCACGGGCGGGGGCTCGGCTATGCGACCGCCAACCGGGGGGCCGACCACATGTACTCGAAGATCCACAACCTCGAGTACGACGGGATCGTAAACCCCAAAGGACTCGAGGGGAAACCGAAGCTGATCGTCGAACTCGAGAACCTGAAAGCGGTCAACGACAGCGCCGTCATCTGTAAGTTCTCGAAGGCGCACATGACCGACGAGCGCTACGAGCAGCTGTTCTCCTGTTCGTACGACGAACTGCTCGAGGCCGGAAGCCGGATCGTCGAACTCGAACGCCACTTCAACAACCAGCGTGGCTTCGACCGGAGCGACGATACCCTCCCGTTCGAACTCGACGGCCTCGAGGCCGCTCTCGACGAGTATTACGAACTCCGCGGCTGGAACGACGACGGAACGATCCCCCCGACACAGTCACCCTCGGCGGCCGACTGACTAAATACCCGGCACCGCGTTCCGCTTTTTGATTTGATTCGGTAACTCGCTGACCCGCCCCCAGCAGACATATATCCTCGTCGTGACCATCTCATGTATGTCCGATAACTGTTCGGCAACGGAGAAACTCCTCGGCCGACACACCGACGACGAACTCCGTCCGGGCGAGCCGGTCGATATCGACGTCGATCAGGTCCTGTTGCAGGACGTCCTCGGGCCGCTGGCCTGGATCGAGTTCGAGGCGCTGGAGTACGACAAAGTCGTCCCCGACGTCGTCGCACAGTACGCCGACCATCAGGTGTACCAGATCGACAGCCGGGACAGCGACACTCACCGGTATCTGCGCACCGTCTCACAGCGTTACGGCGCCTTTTACTCCAAATCCGGTAACGGGATCTGTCATCAGGTCCACCGCGAGCGGTTCGTGACGCCGGGGGCGACCGTCCTCGGCACCGATTCGCACACGACGACGATGGGCGGGTTCGGCGCCCTCGGGATCGGCGCCGGCGGGTTGGACGTCGCCGTGACGATGGGCGGAGCCCCCTACACCGTCGAGATGCCCGAGATCGTCGAGGTGCGTCTCACGGGCGAACTCGGCGAGTGGGTCTCAGCCAAGGACGTCATCCTCGAACTCCTCCGGCGGCTCTCCGTAAAAGGCGGCGTCGGAACGGCCTTCGAGTTCACCGGCCCGGGAGTCGGGACGCTCTCGGTGCCCGAGCGGTGTACCATCACGAACATGACGACCGAACTCGGAGCGACGACCGGCCTGTTTCCGAGCGACGAGCGGACCAGAGAACACCTCCAACGCCTCGGTCGGCCGGACGCCTACGAACCGCTCTCCCCCGACCCGGACGCCACGTACGCCGAAACTATCGAGATCGATCTCTCGGAGATCGAACCCCTCATCGCCACTCCTTCGATGCCCGACGCCGTGGTTCCGGTTTCCGACGTCGCCGGCACCGCCGTCGATCAGGTCGTCGTCGGGTCGTGCACGAACGGCTCGTATTTCGACCTCGCGACGGTCGCGGAGACGATGGCGGGCCGAACCGTGGCGCCAACGACGGAGTTCGTCATCACGCCCGCATCGAAGCGGGCGGCCCAACTGCTCGCCGAGAGCGGCGGGCTCGCCGAACTCTACGCCGCCGGCGTGAACGTCTCGGAGAGCACCTGTGGCCCCTGTATCGGCCAGGGACACGTGCCGGCGACCGACAGCGTCAGCCTCCGGGCGTTCAACCGGAACTTCAGTGGTCGGTCCGGGATCGCCGACGATTCGGTGTATCTCTGCTCACCCGAGGTCGCCGCGGTGAGCGCGCTGGCCGGCGAGTTGGTCGATCCCCGCGAGACGTCGTACGCACCGCCCGACGTGACGCTGCCGGCCGATATGACCAGATCGGATACCGACCTCGTCGCCCCCGATCCGACGGTCGAGATCGAGCGCGGGACGACGATCGGAACCGTTCCGCTTCGGGAGCCGCATCCCGAAACGGTTTCGGGTCCGGTGCTCATCACCGTCGGCGACGACGTCACGACCGACCACATCATGCCGGCGAGCGCCGAGATCATGTCCCAGTGGTCCGATCCCCAAGCGGCGGCCGAGTACACGTTGAGCCGGATCGATCCGGCGTTCCCGGCCCGGGCCGAGGCGGCCGGCTGTGGGTGGGTCGTCGCTGGCGAGAACTACGGCCAGGGTTCGAGCCGGGAGAACGCGGCGCTGGAACTCGCCGTCCTCGGCGTCGACGGCGTCATCGCCGAGAGCTTCGCCCGGATCCACCGTTCGAACCTCGTCAACTTCGGCGTCCTCCCGCTCACGTTCGCCGACGCGTCGGCGGCCGATCGGATCGACGAGGGCGACACGCTGACGGTGGCCGGCGTCGCTGAAGGGATTCAGAGTGGCCGTCGGACCTACACCGTCGAGGTCAACGGCGAGTGGACCTTCGAAGCGACGCTCGGGGTGTCCGATCGCGAACGGACGATCCTCGAGGCCGGCGGGCTGCTCAACCACGTGAAACAGTCCGACGATTGAGTGTCAGACATACTCCACTTTTCGATCGATATTTAAGAGTGGCTATCGGTGTGTTTCGATATGCAACTCGGTGTCGGTCTCCCGTCGTTCGCCAGTGAAACGCACGCTATCCCGCCGGAGCGGTTCCGCCGTTACGTCCGCCTCGCCGAGGAACACGGCTTCGCCGGCGGCTGGCTCATCGAACACCTCGTCGAACCGCCGTCGTACGCCTCCTCCCTTCTCGACCCGCTGACGACGCTTTCGGTCACCGCGGGTGAGACCGAGACGCTTCCCGTCGGGACGAGCGTCATGCTGTTGCCGCTCCGGAACCCCGTTTTGGCCGCCAAACGGGCGCTCACGCTGCAGCATCTCACCAGCCGACAGCTCACGCTCGGAATGGGGACTGGATACGTCGAGGCGGAGTTCGACGCCGTCGGAGTTCCGATGGAGGAACGCTCCGGGAGATACCTCGAGGGGATCGAACTCATGCGCCGGCTCTTTTATGAGGACGAGGTGACCTTCGACGGCGAGTTCTTCTCCGTGGAGGGGCTGTCGCTCGAGCCGAAGCTCGGCCAGCCGCCACGGATTCTGGCCGGCGGCGGCGGGGTCGACACCGACGACGGTCGACGCGTCCTCAGAACCGTCAAACGACGGCTCGAGTACGCCGACGGCTGGATCGCCGCCCCGCGATCACCCGACATCCTCGAGAAGGACTGGGAACGCTTTTCGGCGTATCTCGACTCGAAGGGGATCGATCCAGCCTCGATGGACACGGTCGCGCTGCAGTATATCCACCTCGTCACCGACGAGGACCCCGAGGCCGCCAGACAGACGCAGTTACAGGTGTACGACAACGTCGTCGGCGACGAGCGCCCCGTCGAACACGCGACACAGAACTGGCTGACAGGGACGATCGACGAGATCAGGGGAACGCTCGCCGAGTACGATCGGCTCGGATTCGACGAAGTGATCCTCCACCCGATGGCGACACAGCCGGCCGAACTGGAGCGACAACTACGGCTGTATCGGCGACACTTGCTCCCCGAGTACGAGTAATTGCCCCGTCATCGACGCTCCTTCCCGGACGGTCGACACCGCGGAATTAAGTAGTAACCGTGCGTTCGGTTGGCATGGACTTCGACGGCAAAACGGCGCTCGTGACCGGCGCGAGCCGGAACATCGGACAGGCGATCGGGACGGAACTGGCGGCGCTAGGTGCGGACGTCGGCGTCTCCGCGAAGGACAACCGCGAGGGCTGTCTGGAGACGGCCGCCCGGATCGAGGAAGCCGGCGGCGAGGCGGCGGTCTCGCTGGCCGACCTCACGAAACCGGACGAGATCGAAACGATGGTCGCCGAGATCCGCTCGGAACTCGGCCCGATAGACGTCCTCGTCAACAACGCCACCTATCGCCCCAAAAAGCCGTTTCTCGACGTCGAACTCGAGGATCTGGAGGAAGTACAGAACGTCAACTTCCGGGGGATCTTTCTGACGACACAGGAAGTCGTCCCCGACATGATCGACAACGGCGGTGGCGCGATCGTCAATCTCCTCGGTGCGATGGTGTATCTCGGCCGCCCCGGACACGTCCACTCCTACGGCTCGAAGATGGGGATCGAGGGGCTGGTCCGTCAACTCGCCACCGAGTTCGGTCCCGACGGGATCCGGGTCAACGGGCTCTCCCCGGGGCTGATCGACACCGGTCGCGAACTGACCGACGAGTGGGAACGGACCCGAAAACAGGTGATCGAGGCGACCCCGCTCGGTCGGACCGGGACCGTCGAAGAGATGGCCGACGCCTGCTGTTTTCTCGCCTCAGACCGGGCGTCGTTCGTCACCGGACAGGTCCTGCACGCCAACGGCGGGACGTACCCGATCCCGAACATCGTTCCACCGGAATAAGAGACCGCCTTCGATCTTTTTTTATCGTTCGTCGAGCGGTGGCACGGTTCGGTCGCGTTCGCCGACGTACCGCGCTCGGGGGCGGATCAGTCGGTTGTCTTCGTACTGTTCGAGGGTATGGGCGACCCAGCCGCCGACGCGGCTCATCACGAAAATCGGCGTGTAAATGTCGATCGGAATCCCCATCTGGTAGTACATCGACGCCGAGTAGAAGTCGACGTTCGGCGCGATCCCTTTCTCCTCGACCAGGTGGTCTTCGATCGCCGTCGAGTACTCGTACCATTTGGCCTCGCTGGCTTCACTGAGCGCCTTCGAGTGCTCGCCCAGAATGTAGGCCCGCGGATCTTTGACGTTGTAGACGCGGTGGCCGAAACCGGGAATCCGGCGGCCGTTCTCGATGGCGTCTTCAACCCACACTAACGGGTCTTTGCCCGAGTCGTCGACTTCTAACAGCATCTCCATGACGTCCTGGTTGGCGCCGCCGTGGAGGCTGCCCGAGAGCGCCCCGACCGCAGAGGTGACCGCCGCATGCAGATCTGACAGCGTCGAGGCGGTGACCCGGGCGGCGAACGTCGAGGCGTTCAACCCGTGGTCGGCGTGGAGGACGAGCGCCATATCGAAGATGTCAGCGGAGACGTCGTCGGGTTCCTCGTCGTTGAGCATGTAGAGGAAGTTGGCGGCGTGCGAGAGGTCCTCGCGTGGCTCGACCGGGTCGTCGCCGTTTCGGATGCGCGTGAAGGCCGCAAGCGCGGTGGGGATTTTCGCCGTGATGCGGCGGCCCTTTCGAAGGTTGGCCTCCAGGTCGGTCGGGTCGGTCTGAGGAGTGGCGTCGGGGTCGTAGGCTGAAAGCGTCGAGACGACGGTGCGGACGGCGGCCATCGGCTCTTCGTCGGCGCTGGCCAACTCCTGGATCAACTCGAGGACGCCCTCCTCGAGGTGTCGCTCTTCGGCCATCGTCGCCTGGAAAGCGTCTAACTCGCCGGTGTCGGGCAACGTGCCGTGCCACAGTAGATACAGAACCTCCTCGAAACTGGTTTCTTCGGCCAACTCGTCGATCGAATAGCCGCGATAGATCAACTCGCCCGCGTCGCCGTCGACGTGACTCAACGACGACTCCGCCACGAGAACTCCCTCTAACCCTTTTTTGAT
>LKMJ01000003.1_pt1 | contig 150978 bp, 144 predicted proteins | sample 643391 | NCBI WGS metagenome assembly LKMJ01 (sample SAMN04112250, study PRJNA286221) | soda lake metagenome | biome: soda lake; feature: Kulunda Steppe; material: water; isolation source: sample PL-Br10 brine of Picturesque Lake | place: Russia: Kulunda steppe | collected 2010-07 | reverse complement strand
TCCCGTCGGGCTCTACTAGAGGCCCAGCGACAGCGGGTTGAACGGCAAATCGAACACATGGAGTTGATAACTGAAGAGATGGCCCACCAACTACGAAATCCGATTACTATTCTGAAGGGAAATCTATAGTTACTCCGAACCGATCACCCTTCAACAGATTCACCAGACGGAAGTGCCGCAGATAACTCGGCTACGGCGGCCGTGGACGCGACGAGTCGGATCGAAACGATCGCTGGAGATTCGCTTTCGGTCCTCTCCTACGGCAGACCAATATCGGAGATGGACCCGTTGGTACTAAAAGAGGTAGTTGAAACGGCGATTACCGGGGATATAACGGCGAACATCTCGGTCAACTTCGAGTGTGAGAAGTCGATACGGTTCCGTCGAGATCTATTCAGCACGCAGTAAACTGATACCTAGGCAAACTGGAAGAACTCAACTGCAACACACAGAACATCCATTCAGCACGGTGATCCGCTTATTCCATCGTGAGTGTGCTGGATCAATCACCAGAAGGATCTGCGTATCGTTCGCTGGTGATTCTACCAATTTCACAGTATGTTCTCTACGGCGTGATAAGATGACCAACGTATAATTGTCCGGTGGTTCAACTCCCGGCTATGGCAGACAGTACGGAGTTCGCATTCAATAGTGGACTCGTCATTGGCGTTGCGTTGGTTGTCCTTGGCGTCGGTGCGTGGGTTCTCACCGACTTTGCCCATATGACGGCGCTCATCCCGGCTATCTTCGGCATCCTCGTCGTCGGGTTTGCATCCGTAGGTCGGGAAACCAACCGTGAGCAACTTGCAGTCTACGGGATTGCTGCACTGGGAGCGTTAGGTGCTTTGGGATCACTACGTGTAGTTCCCGAGATAACCGCGCTTGCGGCCGGCGAAGCGGTTGACTCCACGGTCGGCGTGGCTTCTCAAGCGATTATGATCGTCCTCAGTCTCGTATTGGTGGTCTTCGCAGTCCGTGCAGTGTTGGCAGATCGTTGACTGCACGCTGGTGCTGCATATGCGCGATCTATTTCAATAGACCTGCTTATCAACCGAATAGTGATATTTTATGCAATCGCGATAGAGATTTAAGGGGTGTCACCAAATGACATAGTGGCAGCCCCTCTGAGATAGTTGGGGCCCGGGAGCGGTTGAGGGGCCGCCGCTCCCTACACACTATTGGAAAATCCGCATCGTCCCGGTACGTAGCGCTTGATTGGCTCCGATTTGGAACGTCCCGTCAGTGCTGAAATCGCGCCTTCCATCTTGCGCTAACCCACCTACCGATCGCGCGATAGGTACCGCTGTTTTACTGTATTCGGTAAGAGCCACTATCGAATCGTTATATTCCGTGGACGTCGTCAGGAGCCTCAATAGCTAAATTGGTGGTATAGAGAACGTCACGAGTAGAAAATAACCGGCCGTCGCTCGCCGCCGTACTCGTCGTCGGGCAGGTACTCCGAAATCGCCTCGCGGTCGGCGTCACCGAGTAACTGATCGAGGACGTCCACGGCTGATTCTCGAAGTAACGGCATGTTGTCGTTCCCGCAGTTTTCGTCGAAGGTACACGCCGGACATCCGTTCGGCTGCCCACACTGACAGTCCCGTAACTGATCCCGGGCGCGTTCGGCGAGGGCCTCGAAGTTCTCGTATATCGCCCGTGCGAACCCGAGACCCCCCTCGACCCCGTCGTAGATGAACCACCCCGAAGAGGCGCGCTCGCCGAGTTCCTGGCTGCGCTGTTCGAGGGCGTGTTCGACGGCTTCGAGCGACCTCCCGACTGCCTCCGGCACGTCGTCGTGGTCGGGTCGGGCGAAGTGTGTATCGAGAACGAGTGTGGCGAGCCCGCCGAGATCCTGTTTGTCCACGCGGAGTTCCAGCGGCGCAGTCTGGATCGTCGCGTGCTCCGCGGCGTGTAGCCCCGCAACGTATCCCAGATGTGGCGGATCCGCGTCCTCGGGATCGACACCCGTCTCGACCCCGTAGTCACGGTACTTCCGGACCAGCGCGTCCTCAACGTCTTCGGGGACTTCGATCCAACAGAGCTGTGTCTCCATGCGGATCGGCGGGTTCCCCGTCGGGATCATCAGCTCCTTCGCCTCGCCGTTTCCGACGTACTTCTGGTCGTAGGAGTGGTGGTGCACCAGCACGGTCCCACGGCCGAAATGTAACGTGAACCCGTTTCGCTCGCGGCTTTCCTCCGACTCCGCGTCCAGAACGTTCACGTCGTAACGCGTCTGCGTATAGTACTCGTGGTCTACCGGCTCTATTTCGATCACCGGCTGTGGGCGGTTTTCGTCGACTTCGACGACCTCGAACTGCTGGCCCCCGATCAGCCGCACCGCGCCTTCGTGATAATCCCGGTACGCGCGGTTCCGCTCTACCGGCTCCAGATCTAAGTCTTCGGGGACTCCCCCGTCGGCAGGGTCGACGTCGTCGGCGATTTTCAGTTGGAAATCCGTCTCGTCCGTCCCGTACAGGTTTACCCTGGTCTGGGGACGCCCCGGCCCGGAGTAGTGTACTGCCGCATCCAGGTACCCGTCGACGAACCCCGCTTCCCGCCACATCTGCACTGCCGCGCGTAACCGGTCCGCCTCGGCGAACTCGTCTATGTCGTCGGCGTCGAGTGCGATCTCGGCGGCGGCACAGAGGACGTGCGTCGCAAAGACTGCGTTGTTCGTCGTGTCTACGACCGCGTCCTCGACGTCGTTCTCGAGCAGATACTCGGGATGGGTGATGACGTACTGATCGAGGGTTCGATGGTCCGCGACCATGACAGCGAGGCTGCGAGTCCCCTCCCGACCGGCGCGACCGATCCGCTGCCAGAACGACTGTCGCTGTCCGGGGTACCCCATCAACACCGTGGCGTCCAGCCCGCCGATATCGATTCCCAGTTCTAGCGCCGATGTCGTCGCCAACCCGTTGATGACTCCTGTCTTGAACTGGTGTTCCCGCGAGTGCCGCGTCCGCCGTCCGAACCCGGCGTTGTACGGTTCGACGCTCGCCGCGGTGCCGTCGCGTCCGTACGTCCGTTGGTTGTCCCGTCGGTGCTCTTTGGCGCGCTGGACGCCGAGTTCGGTGAGCTTCCGGCTCGGGCAGAACAGTAATGTCTGTACGTCCTGCGCCGTGAGATGGCTGAAGACCTTCGGTGCCTCCATACTCGCCGGCACTCGCTCGGCGATCGACGTCTCCTCCCCGTCGCTATCGTCGTCTTCTGAACCACCCCCGTTCGTCTCGTCCGTTCCGGCGAAGGGCCGATCGTCCGGATCGACGTCTTGGGTCTGCTTTTTCGCCGGCGGGTTCCACAGGACGAGATCGCGCGGGCCGCGCGGTGAGCCGTCCTCGTCGATAACCGTCACCGGTCCGTTGATGAGTGTCGCGGAGTGCCCACCGGGGTTCCCGATGGTCGCCGACGTCAGTACGTACTGTGGCTCCCCACCCCAGTAGTCGGCGACACGTCGCATCCGACGCAGGATCCACGCCGCATGCATCCCCTGAATCCCGGTATAGGTGTGAGACTCGTCGATCGCCACGAGTTCTAACGCGCTGTAGAACCGGCTCCATCTGTCGTGGTGTTCGAGATAGACGTTCAACGCCGCGAAATTCGTCAGGATCACGTCCGCCTCCTCGCGGATCGCCCGTCGCTCCGATCTCGGCGTGTCCCCGTCGTACGTCCGCACCCGGATGTCGAGCCCGAGGTCGTCGTACAGTGCGTCAAGAGACTCCTGTTGATCCTTCGTCAGCGCCTTCATCGGGTACACACACAGCGCCGTCGAAGCCCGGTTCGCGTCCGCCGCACGAGTTCCGTCCTCGGCGATGACGCCCGCATCGAGGAGGTTTCGGGCGATCTGTAGGCCGTAGATATGCGTCTTGCCGCTCGACGTCGATGTCGTCACGGCGACGTTCTCTCCTGTCTCGAGTGCGTCCAGTGCCGCCGCCTGATGACTGAACAGCTCGAACGGGTACGGCGAGGCCAACACCGGCCGCAGCACCTCGTCGGTCGGCGTCGTCCGCGCTTCCCGCGCCGGCAGATCGATCACGGAGACGTACTCCGATTCCGCTGTCAGACTCGCTCGCGGGAACGATTCGACGAGCTGCTCGCCGTCTGTTTCGATCCCCGTCCCGGTGTCTGTGGTGCTGTCGTGTTCACTCATGAGTCTCGATCACGTTCGAAAATCCGTCAGACCGGATTGCTGGCCGGCCGCGCCGCCAGTCCCGCTGTCGGTCACGTCTCGTCGCTCCGCTCCGATAACCGCTTCGTAGACGTGCCACAGCGCGCGGCAGTCGTCCTCACAGTACCGCTCGTGTCGCTCCCAGTCCGGCTCCGAAGTCGGATCGTCCGGCGCCCGCATGAACCGCTGATACGCCGCGGCCGTCTGTGCCCCCGTCAATTCGGTCCCCGCGTCGTCGTACCCGAGCTCGCGGGCGACGTGGTCCAACTGATTCGTCCGCCCCGGAAGTAAGGCGTTCCCGTCGCGTACCGCCCACTTGTACAGGTCGTATTTCCAGACCTCGTCCCACCCCTCGACGTATTCCGGGTGGTACTGGCGAAGGAACTGCTCGATCAACGGGTAATCGAAGCCGTAGCCGTTCCACGTCAGCACCGTCCGATCGTCGTGGTTGGCGAGGAACCACGTTACGAACGCCTCAAGCACCGCGCCCGGCTCCGTCGGGTTTTCGCGTTCGATGAACGCTTGATAGCGGTCCGTCGCCGGATCGTAGACGCCGATCTGCCAGATGATGGTCGGGGACAGCCCGTCCGTCTCGATATCCAGACACAGCGGTGGTCGGTTGTCACGCGTCTTCACCGGCGTCTTGTTCGACAGCAGTAACGGCTCGCCCGACGCGATCACTTCCGCGTGGGAATGCAATTTCTCAGCCCTCGCCCGTCCGATCCCCCGAAGCGACCCGAGGGCTTCGACTGCAAGGTCACGGACGTCCGCGGGCGTTCGACATCCTCGATCGAGCAATCGCTTTTCGGTCGTCTCACCCACCCCATGTAGCGCGCGTAGCCCGAACGCGTCGCCGCGGACCGTCTCTGCGGCGACCGTCCCGGACGCCGTACACGTACACTGTGTGAGCTTCGACTCCCCACGTTCGCCCGCGCCCAGTCCCGCGATCGGAACGTCGATCGACGCGTGTCGGGACGGTAGCGACCAGACGTGGTGATACTCGGCCGGCTGTCCGCCCGCCAAGACCGTCGCCGGTTCCTCCAGTCCCGCACAGATCTCCCCGAGTACGTCTCCGTGCGGCAGCGTCGTTGAGAGTGCCGTCGTGTCCACCGATACCGAAAGCCCCGGAACCACCAGAAAGGTCGCACCTTCGGGACCTGTCATGCGGTCGCCCGACTCCAACTGTGACTGCAACCGGGGTAACACGTTCGCCTGCTGTACCGCGAGCACGTCGATCGCCTCGGCCGGTGGGACAGACTGCGCCGCCTCGTGTAACCCTGCTTTCCCCCCTGCGACGTACCGATAATGCTGGATCCCTTCGCTGTCGCGGCCGAGTTGCGGATATATGATGGGGACGTCCTGCACCGCGTCCCGCGCCGCCGCAAACGCCCGCACGTCGCGTGGCCCCGGGATGATGAGCCCGTCCGGTCGAAAATACGATATCGCGTCTCGAACCGCCGGCTGGGAGAGCCGATCCAGCGTCGCAGTCGGCGCGGAAAGTACCTCGAGCGCCGAGCCATCCCCCATGTGCTTGTCTTCCTTTCGCCGGGATCGTAATAAGCGTGACTTGACCTCGGCGAAAGTGGTGCGGGCGGTCTTGCAGGGGTTCGAGAGTCACTCCGAGCGGTCCCCGTGGAACTCCTCGAGAACCTTCAGTCCCTCCTGTGTTTTCAGAAAGGAGTTCACGGCGGACCGCGAACCGCAGTACGGACAATCGAACTCCGCTTCCGGTTTCGGAAGCGCTGCCGGCGTCGATTCCCATTCTTTGTCACACGCCACACATCTGAGGGGAATCCAGGCCTTCCGCATACGTGATTTATATATCCGCACCGATTTAAAACGGCAACGGAACGACCGCAAAGACGACGAACAGGTAGTACACCGAAACTCCTACCAGAACGAGTCCGGTGCCTCGGTGGATCGGACTGCTGTACACGGCAAGCGTTCTCGTGATTCGCTGGCCGAACGGCTCAGCGACGATGGCGAACACCAGCAGTGGGGCACCGATCCCGAGTCCGAACGCTACGAACCCGAGCATACTGCTGAGTGTCGAGTCAAAGAGCACGGTTCCTCTCGCAAAAAAGAGCGCAATGAGACCCGGATTACACGACAGAATGATCGCTCCGAAAAAGAACCCGTAGCCGTACGCCGACAGTTCGGGACTGCTCGTCTGTGGTGGCTCGACGGCCGGAATCCGGCCGAAGGCAGCCGGCGAGACGACCAACACTGCCCCGACGACGGCGAGGACGACGAATGCGACCGGAGAGACCGTCTCGACGACGCTGGAAATCGACGCCTCGAGCAGCGTCGAAACGACGACGCCAACCAGCGCCAGAAACGAGAGCACACCTCCGACGACCAGGAGTCCGAGCACGGCTACAGAGGGGGTTCGTCCCCCACGGCCTGTGGGTTCGCTGGCGAGAAAGGTGATGAACGACGGATACAGCGGGAGCGCACACGCCGCCGTCAGCGGGGTGGCGACGCCGAGCAGAAAGAACTCGAGGAACCGCGCCGCTGGCAATACGTCCATACGATCAACAGGAGCCGAGGCTTGCTTTGATATCGGTCGCCGCGGTGACCGTGTCGTCGTGGACCGTGATCTCGCCGTCCGGACACTGAACGATAACCGGTGAGGCGGGGCCACCGAGCACTTTCGGTCCGAACTCCGCCTCGAGCCCCCGCATCATCTCCGATGGCGCGATCGCGAACCGCCAATCGTAGCTCTCGGTGTCGTAACCGTTCGCCTCGATATGTTCTCTGACCCGAGCAGCGTCCTCCTCGGGATCAGCGTTCAGTTCGACACCGACGACTCCGTCCGGGATTTCCCGATACAGTTCGTCCAGTTCCTCCTGTTGGGTCCGACAGGACCCACACCAGACAGCGAACGTATGCAAGACTACCGGGGAGGTGATCCCCTCGACGGCGAACGTCTCACCTGACAGGAGACTCTCCAGTTGAACGGTCCGCCACTCCGGCGCGTCGTCGGTCGCCGTCTCATCATCGTTTTCATCCTCGCTGTCTGTCGCGCTCCCGAGACAGCCGGCGAGTCCGGAGACAGCTGCAGCCGTGAGTCCGAGGACGTCACGACGGCGCCGATTGATCATATAAGGATCTGAGAGGTAAGACGTTACCAACCCTCACCGGTTTGGCACTCTCGCTGCATGAACGGTTCCGATTTATAAACGGATCATCCGCCGCCGCTCAGACTGTATTCGACCGCCCGTTCGACGTGGAGGGCGGTCGTATCGAACATCGGGACGTCGGGACGATCGGACTGCTCGATGAGGAGGTCGATCTCGGTGCAGCCGAGAACGATCCCCTCGGCGCCGCCGTCGACGAGGTCATCGATAACCCGGAGATACGCCGCACGCGACCCCTCGTCGATCACGCCCTTGGTCAGCTCCTCGAAGATGATCGTATCGACGAGTTCGCGGTCGTCTGAGTCGGGAACGACGGTGTCGATCCCGTGCTCGTCGAACCGCTCGGCGTAGAAATCGGCCTCCATGACCGACGCCGTACCGAGGAGGCCGACCGTTTCGAGTCCGGCCGACGTGATCGCCTCGGCCGTGGCGTCGACGATATGGAGAAACGGGACGGACAGCGACTCGACGATCCGGGGGGCGACCCGGTGCATCGTGTTCGTCGCCATGACGACGACATCCGCACCGGCGGCCTCCAGATCGGCCGCAGCAGCGGCGAGAAACGCCCCGGCGTCACTCCAGCGTTCCTCTCGGATGAACCGTTCGATACGGCCGAAATCGACGCTTCGGATCACGAGGTCGGCGGCGTGGTGGCCGCCGAAGGCGTCGTTGATCCCCTCATCGAGCAGTCGGTAGTACTCGATCGTCGACTGACTGCTCATCCCGCCCAGAACGCCGACTGTCAACGGTGGCTCGTCCATCGGCCGTGTGAACGGGAGGGTGCGAGATAACGACTGTGGACCGTCATCCGGTTGCAGTCACGCTTCCGGCGTTTTATTAGGACCGCGGCGGGACGAACCGTATGAGCGATCCCGCGAACTCTCATCGATTGGCCGAACGCAGCTGGCGGGACGTCGAGTCCTACATCGAAACCCGTCACTCGCCGACGATCGTCGTCCCGATCGGGTCGGTCGAACAGCACGGCCCACATCTCCCGCTCGGCGTCGACATGATGCAGGCCGAGACGATCGCGACCGGCATCGCCGAACGGGCGGACGTCCTCGTCGCCGAAACGATCCCGTACGGGGACGCGAACCATCATCTGGCGTTCCCGGGGACGGTTTCGCTCTCGACGGAGACGACGACGGCGGTGCTCGTCGACGTCTACGAGAGCCTCCTTGGGCACGGGTTCGAGAACGTCATCACGGTGAACGGACACCGGATCGGGAACCTGACGGCGATCGACACGGCGACAAAGCGGGTCGCCGCCGATCACCCGGGGGCGTTCTTCGGGACGATCGATCCGCTCCGATTCGGCGTCGAGATACACACCGAACTGCGGGATGGCGACCCCGAGGACGGGATGCACGGCGGCGAGTTCGAGACCTCGTTCATGCAGTTTCACTACGGGGAGTTGGTCCGCGAGGGGGAGTTCGAACCGGAGACGAGCGAGACGTTCTCCCGGTTCCAGTCGAACGACCTCGTCAGCAACGGCGATCGGGTGTTGACGCCGAGTACCGGCCACGACCCCGCCGACGGACATCTGGGCCACGTCGGCGATCCGACGAAGGCATCCCCTGAAAAGGGCAAAGCGCTGTACGAACGATTGCTCGAGGACGCCGTCACGTTCCTCGAGGAGCTGCAGACCCACCGCGACGAGGAATTGGAGCGGTAACCTGTCGGTACGGTCGGCAAAGATCAACCGAACGGGTCCGCCGGACGACGGTTTATTATCGACTGCGGCCCTGCGGTGGGATATGGTCGCGCACGATGTGGCGGTTATCGGCGGGGGAGTCGTCGGCACGGCGGTCGCGAAGTTTCTGGTCGAACGATCCGAACTCGACGTCTGCGTCCTCGAAAAGGAGTACCGACTGGGTGCCCATCAGAGCGGTCGGAACTCGGGCGTGATCCATCCCGGGTTCAGCTACGAGCCCGGAACGCTGCAGGCCAGGCAGGCGACGAAGGGAGCCCGGATGCTCAAATCCTACTGTCGGGAGAACCGCGTCCCGGTAAACGAGGACGGAATCCTCGTGACGGCGAAAAACGAGACCGAGTACGAGGGACTGCGAACGTTACACGAGAACGGGCAAAAAAACGGCGTCGAGACGGAGCTCATAGACGACGAGTCCGAGATCAGATCGTACGAGCCGAACGCGACCGGGATCGGGGCGCTGTACTGTCCGGAGGGCGGCTCCGTCGATTTCATGAAGTACCTCTATACGCTCGCGAAGGACGCCGAGAACGGCGGCGCTCAGTACTATATGGGCTATGAGGTCGAGGACGTCTTCGAGCGGTCGGACGGACACGTTCTGCGCACGTCGAAAGGCGACATCGAGGCGTCGTACGTGGTCAACGCGGCGGGACTTCATGCCGACACCCTCGCGACGGAGATGGGTGTCAACTCGTCGTATCAGATCGTCCCGTTCCGGGGCGTCTATTATGAACTCACGGCCGACAGCGCCGAGAAAGTCCGCTCGAACATCTACCCGACGCCGGATCCCGATTACACGTCGGTCGGCATCCACTTCACCCGTCGGACCGACGGCAAGGTGATCGTCGGTCCGAACGTCGCACTCTCGTTCGGCCGTGAGGCCTACGAGCTCTCACAGGGTTCGCCCTCGGAGTTCCTCGAGACGCTCCGATACAAGGGCTTTTGGAACCTGATGCGGTCCCCGAAATCGCTTTTCGTGGCCAAAGACGAACTGTCGAAGTCCTACAGCAAACGGCTCTTCTTGAACGAGGCACAGGAACTGGTTCCGAGCGTTCGCTCGGAGGAGTTAGTCGACAGCTACACCGGGATCGTCGCGAAACTGGTCCGGGAGGACGGCGAACTCGTCGACGAACAGGTGTATCTCCACGGGGAGCGCTCCACGCATATCCTCTATGTGATCCCGGGGTTGACCTCCTCGATGGCGATCGGCGAGTACATCGCCGAGGACGTCGTCGACCGGCTCGATGCAGCCGAAACGGAAACGTCCGACTCGGTGGCGATATAAGACGTATCACTGCCCCGGCACCCGTTCGGGGATGTGCCGGCGTCGTTTTTAACGGAGTTTTTATTGCCGCCGGTTCGCTCTCTCAGGGTATGCCAACAGCGTTACATTCCGATTACACCGGTATCATCTGTCCGATGGTCACGCCGTTCGAGGACGGGGAGGTCGATCTCGAATCGCTCGAGTCAGTCGTCGAGTTCCTCATCGAGGGTGGCGTCACCGGACTGATGCCGTGCGGAACGACGGGCGAGTTCGCGGCCCTCTCGAGACGGGAGTACGCCGACGTCGTAGAGCGGACGGTCGAGGCCGCCGACGGGCGGGCGTTCACCGTCCCCGGCGCACTCTCATCAGGTGTCGACGAGTCCGCCGAACTGATCGATACAATCGCGGATCTGGGCGCCGAGGCGGCGCTCGTCACCAACCCGTATTTTTATACCTCGAAGCGACCGGCGGGCAACGAACGGTTCTTCAGGCAGGTCATGGAACGGACCGACCTGCCGTTGATGCTGTACAACCAGCCGCGGTTCACCGGACAGGTCATCTCACCGGAGACGGTCGCGGCCGTCGCCACGGAGGATTCCGTCGTCGGACTCAAAGACTCCGGCGGCGATATCGGCTACTACATGAAGATCATGCGGGACACGCCCGAGGACTTCCTTCTGTTTCAGGGGTTCGACAATCTGCTGTTACCCGGCACCCTCCTCGGCGGGAACGGCGGCGTCGTCGCGTTGGCGAACGCGCTCCCGTCGGCGGTCGTCTCCGTGCTCGAAGCGAGCGAAAACGGCGATCTGGACGCCGCACGGGAGATCCACGAAAACCAGCTGATACCGCTTTTCGAACTGTGCTACGAGTACGGGTTCGCGACGGTTTCGAAGGCGATACTGGCGAAGGAGGGCGTCATCGCCTCCGATGAGGTCCGGCCGCCGTTGCTGGAGTTGAGCGACGAGGAACTCGCCGAGGTCGACGACGTGCTCGAGGCATTATAAGACCCTCGACCGTGGCGACGGCCGGCGAAGAGTATTACTACCGCGCCCCGCGTGGACGTACCATGCTTGAAGCTCGGTTCGAAACGGACGGGACGATCCGGACGGGAGCGGTCGAAGACGATGTGATTGTCACGGGTTCGGGTGAATACCGCCCTGCGGATATCACCCTTCTGCCCCCGTGTTCCCCGACGAAGATCATCGGCTGTGGATTGAACTACATGAGCACGATCGAAAACCCCGGTATCGTCGACGATCCGGAGGTGCCCGAACGGCCGTATCTGTTCTTCAAGCCGCCCAGTTCAGTCATCGGACACGGGGACACGATCGTCGAGCCCGAAACGAGCGGCGTCCACTACGAGGGCGAGCTGGCGGTCGTGATCGGCGAGTCGTGTCGCTCGGTTCCCGCCGAGGAGGCGCTGAAGTACGTCCGTGGATACACGTGTATGAACGACGTGACCGCCACCGACTGGACGGAGACCGAAGAGCAGTGGGTACGAACGAAAGGCTCGGACACGTTCAGTCCGCTCGGTCCGTACCTCCAGACGGACGTCGGGGGGCTCGAATCGGATCTCGAAGTCGAAACGAGGGTGAACGGCGAGATCCGACAGCGGACGGACACGGGCAACACGATCTTCTCGGTGGCCGAGTTGATCGCCGATATCACCGAAAACATCACGCTCGAACCGGGGGACGTCATCGCGACGGGGACGCCCTCCGGGGTCGGTTCGATGGAGCCGGGCGACACCGTCGAGGTCACTGTCAAGACCGTCGGGACGCTACGGAACGGAGTGGAGTGAACCAAACCGCGACCGGATACGATAAGGATGAACAGATCGAATCGTCACAACCGCCCGCCCGTCCGCCGGATCGGATCCTTTTCCAGTAGATTCAAGGGGGGTGTGTCATTAAGACTGTATCATGTTCAGTCGACGAGAACTCCTCAAGACGGGTGCGGTCGGCGGTACCATCGCGCTGGCCGGCTGTGCCGGCAACGGAAACGGAAACGGCAACGGAAACGGCAATGGCAATGGCAACGGAAACGGCAACGGAAACGGAAACGGCGTCGAGCAGTGGCAGATGGCCACCTCCGTCGACGGTGCGCCACAGTTCACGATCGGGGTTCTGTTCGACGAGTGGCTCTCGAGTAGCGGCGTCGTCGAGGACCTCGTCGAACTTCAGGCGGTCGAAGCACCGGGGGCGGACGCGGGTTACCGGTTCATGGACGACGGGGACGTCGAACTCGCGGGCCCGGCGAACATCTCACTGGAGCTATCGCCGGATCAGGGCCCCTTCGAGGACGGCCCGATCGAGAACTTCGACGAGGTGAGACAGCTCTTCACGCACGTCTCTTTCCAGTTCGGCGGGCTGGCAGTGCTCGCGGACTCGGATTTCGAGACGTGGACGGATCTGGAAGGACAGACCATCTCGCTCGGAAGCCGCGGTTCCGCGACCGCGTTCCCCTCCGAAGAGCTCGTCGACGCCGAGGTCGGTCTCGACAACGTCGACGTCCAGTGGGTCGACTGGGCTGATCAGGGGTCGGCGCTGCGGGGCGGTGAGGTCGACGCGCTGAGCAACCTGATCACGAACGGGGAGGTCCTCGGCGGCGCCACACAGGAGTTCGACGCGACGACCGACTGGCGGCCGATCAACGTCACCGACGCGGGCCGCCAGCACGTCGAAGAGAACCTCCCGTACGCGGAGATCGTCGAACTCGATGCCGGCGAACTCGGCTTCGAGACCTACACCGACGAGATCGTCACGATGTCGATGGGATATCCGATCGTCGGACTCTCCGACCTCAACGACGAGATCGTCTACGCGATCACCGAAGCCGTCGATCAAAACGAAGAGGAGATCCGAGAACGTGGCGACCTGATGGGGTACTTCGGGCCGGAGGACCGCATGTTCGGTGAACTCCACCCAGACGTTCCGGTCCACCTCGGCGTCTACGAGTACCTCCAAGACGAGGGGATGTGGGACGACTACGACCTGACCGCGCCGCCGGAAGCCTGAAGCCGTAGCTCCGGGCGCAGACAGCCACCCACTCGGATACAGATCTTCAACCAGTTGTTTCAATGAGCGAAAACGACACCACGTCGGACGAGATCACTTATCGCCAGATCGAAGAGAACATCACCGAGGACATGGGTGGCCAACAGGGCGTATCCATCCTCGAGTCGTTCGCCGAAAACAGAGTCGAGATACTCGCGTTCGCCCTTGCGGTGCTGTTCTTCGGGTATCACGTCTGGTACGGTCTCGAACGGCCCTTCACCCGAGAACAGCACGCGATCGTCCATCTGGGGTTCGCGTTGGTCTGTTGGGGGGGTTATCGGGCCGCCAGCCTCGAACGTTCGGACCCGAGACGGTGGGTGAAAACGCTCGGATACGCGGTTTACATCCTACTGGCGGGCGGATCGAGTTACTATCTGTACAGTAACTACTTCACGATTCTCGATCGGGCTGGCCGATACGGCGATACCGAGATCTACGTCGCGGTGGTCGTCATCTTCCTCACGATGATCGCGCTTTTGTTCGTTTCGCGTCTCATCTTCGGCATCGTCGTCGCGGGGATCGTCTACGCGCTCGCCGGACCGTACATGCCCGGTATCTTCGAACATCAGGGGCTTACGCTGACCCGTACAGTGACGATGTTCACCATCGAGTTCGACGGACTGTACGGAGTGATCAACGTCGTGATGTCGACGTGGGTGGTGCCGTTCATCCTTCTCGCCGGCCTCGTCGAGGCGATGGGTGCGATGGCGAAGATGCTTCTGAGCGCGACGAAGTGGATCGCCAAACGGGCCTATCTGCAGGTCGGACAGGTGGCGGTCGCGGCCAGCATGGTGTTCGGGTCGATCAACGGCTCCTACGTCGCGAACGTCGCCTCGACCGGTGCGATCACGATCCCGCTGATGAAGCAGAACGATTATCCGCCCCGTCTGGCCGCGGCGATCGAGGCCGTCGCGTCAGTCGGTGGGCAAACGCTTCCACCCGTAATGGGTGCGGCGGCGTTCCTGATGGCGGAGCTGATCGCGCCGTCGTACTCCGAGATCGTCATCGCGGCGGCCATCCCGGCGGTGCTGTTCTACTTCGCGGTCGCCTTCTCGATTTGGGTGTACAGCGACGAGGTCGGGTTCCGCCAGCGGACGATCACCGACATCCCGGCCCGCGAGACGGGACGAAGTCAACTGCTGAAATACACGGGGAAATACGACTTCTTCATCGCGGGGGCCGTTCTGCTGTACTTCTTGATCTGGGTTCGTGCGGACCCGATGCTGTCCGGGATCTACTGTCTCGTCGCTCTCGTGTTGTTCCGGTTCGTCCGCCGGATACAGAACGCTATCCAGACCGGCGATCGGAAGGAGGAGATGGTCTCGTTCGTCCGGGAAATCGGCTGGGGCTGTCGGAACGGGGTCAAGACGATGGTCAACATCTCGATCCTCGTCATCCCGCTCGGTATCGTCATCCGATCGCTGGTCGTGACCGGGTTCGCACAGCGGTTCTCCGGGATCCTCATCAGTGCCGCCGGTGGCAACGAGATCCTGCTGGTCGTGATGGGTGCTATCGGCGCACTGATGTTCGGCCTCGGAATGCCGACCGTCGTCGCGTATCTCCTCGTCGCGATCTTCATCGCGCCGACCATCGTCCAGGCGCTGCCGGCGGGGGAACTCCAGGTTCACATGTTCGCGTTCTACTTCGCGCTCGTGTCGGCGATCACGCCACCGGTCGCACTCGCCGTGCTCGTCGCCCAGGGGATCTCCGGGTCGAAGTTCCTCGAGACATCCATCGTGGCGCTGAAAGTCGGCTACCCGCTCTACGTGTTGCCGATCCTGTTTCTCTATCAGCCGATCCTCGTGATCGAACCGATCGGGTTCGCGACGGCAGCGCTGTTGCTCGTCGGCTTCATGGGGCTCTCGCTGGCGATGATCGCCAAAAAACGGTTCAACTATCCGACCCGGTTCGCCATCGGCGCGCTCGCGATACCGCTGCTTTTCGTCCCCGACGTGTGGCTCAAACTCGCTCTGGCGGTTGCGCTGACCGGAATGTTCATGTATATCTACCGCGAGCAGGTGTCGACGGCGATCAGCGAACGGGCCGCCTCCTGAGAGAGCGGTTCGAAACAAGCGGCGTTTTCCCGTGACCCGTCGATCGGAGTTCGTTTTTGAGCGTCACGTCGCAGGTGGCCGCTTTCGGAACGAGCACCGTCGAACCGTCCGAACGGAAAGGACCCGACCTGACGGTCAATCTCGGTCGATGCTGAAACCGGAACGCGCTGAGAGGGGACGTGCTGATCGAATTCCACAGGTGATTGCCCACCGGATCCCGGCAGTTTCAACCCGAGTCCCGTCGAACCGTCGCTCATGAGTACGCTGCAGATCACCGGCGGGAAGATACTCCGTCCGGACATGACCGTCCGGAAGGCGGACGTACTGGTCGATCAGGAGACGGGACGGATCGTCGAGATCGGCGACACCGCTGCGGGCGAGACGATCCTCGATGCGTCGAACGGTCTCGTCGTCCCCGGCCTCGTCAACACCCATTGTCACGTCGCGATGACACTCTTGCGTGGCTACGCCGACGACAAGCCCCTCGATTCGTGGCTCCAAGAGGATATCTGGCCCACGGAGGCCGAACTCGAGACCGAGGACATCGTGGCCGGAACCCGCCTCGGCGCGGTCGAACTCCTGAAAAACGGCGTGACGGCGCTCGCTGATATGTATTTCGAGGTCTCGGAGATCGCGGCGGTTCTCGATGAAGCCGGGCTTCGGGCCCGCCTCGGCCACGGGATCGTCACGATAGGCAAAGACGAGGACGACGCCAGAGCGGACTTCCGGAAGAGTCTGGACGTCGCACGCGAACTCGACGGCGCCGCGGACGGACGGATCGAAACGGCGCTGATGCCGCACTCGCTGACGACTGTCGACGCCGAGTTGCTCGAGGAGTTCGTCCCGAGAGCGCGCGAGGCTGAGATTCCGCTGCATTATCACGCCAACGAGACCGTCGACGAAGTCGAGCCGATCGTCGAGGAACACGGCGTTCGACCGCTTGCGCACGCCGACGAACTCGGGATGCTCGGACCCGACGATTTCATCGCTCACGGCGTCCACGTCGACGAAACCGAGATCGAACTGCTCGCCGAACGGGGCGTCGGCGTCGCTCACTGTCCGGCCTCGAACATGAAACTCGCGAGCGGGATCGCCCCCGTACAGGCGATGCTCGATGCCGGCGTCACCGTCGGGATCGGCACCGACGGAGCGGCCTCGAACAACGACCTCGACGCCTTCGACGAACTCCGGGACGCGGCGATGGTCGGAAAAATCGGAGCCGACGACGCGGCCGCCGTCGCCGCCCCGGACGTCGTCCGGGCGGCGACCGAGGGGGGAGCCGAACTGCTCGGCTTCGATTCGGGGCGGATCGAGGCGGGCGCGCTGGCCGATCTCGCCGTGATCGATCTCGAAAAGCCGCATCTCACGCCGGCACACGACCTCGTGAGCCACCTCGCCTACGCCGTCCGCGGCTCGGACGTCGAACATACGGTTGTCGACGGCGAGGTCGTCGTCCGGGACAGAGAAATACAGACGCTCGATGAGGCCGCCGTTCGCCGGGATGCGGCGGCACGCGCCGAAGCGCTGATCGGACGGGCCGAAGAGCCCTGAACGGAGCCGCTGACCTTCGGTACCGTTTTCCCGCCGTCGACCCACGTACACGGTATGAGTCAGCCGACGATAACCGACCAACTCGACGATCCGACGGAGGCCCGTGCTTCCGGCCGCAAGAAGATCCAGTGGGCTCGACAGCACATGCCGATCATGAACTCGATCGCCGAGGAGTTCGGCGACGAACGGCCCCTCGAGGGCGAGGTGGTCGCCATGGCGATGCACGTCGAGGCCAAGACCGCCGTGTTGACCGAGGTGCTGGCGGAGGCCGGGGCCGAGGTCGCGATCACCGGCTGTAACCCGCTCTCGACACACGACGACGTGAGCGCCGCCCTCGACGAAAACGACGCGATCACCTGCTACGCCAAGCGCGGTGTCGGCGACGACGCCTACTACGCCGCCATCGAGGCGACGCTCGAACACGATCCGACGATCACCGTCGACGACGGCGGCGATCTCGTGATGGCGATCCACGACGAATACCCCGAACTGATCGACTCGATCCTCGGTGGCTGTGAGGAGACGACGACGGGCGTTCACCGCCTTCGGGCGATGGACGACGACGGCGCCCTGAAGTACCCGATGTTCGCCGTCAACGACACGCCGATGAAGCGGCTCTTCGATAACGTCCACGGCACCGGCGAGGCCTCGCTTTCGAGCATCGCCATGACGACGAACCTCTCGTTTGCTGGCAAGAACGTCGTCGTCGCCGGCTACGGCTACTGCGGGAAGGGCGTCGCGATGAAAGCGAAGGGACAGAACGCCCACGTGATCGTCACCGAAGTCGAGCCCCGACGCGCGCTCGAGGCTCACATGGAGGGCTACGAGGTCGCCCCGATGACCGAGGCCGCCGAGAAGGGCGACATCTTCATCACGACGACGGGCAACCGCGACGTGATCGTTGAGGAGCATTTCGAGCACATGTCCGACGGCGTCGTGCTCGCCAACGCCGGCCACTTCAACGTCGAGATCGATCTCGACGCGCTCGACGACCTCGCCGTCGGCCGCAGGGAGGTCCGGGACGGCGTCGAGGAGTTCGAGATGGCCGACGGACGCCGGATCAACGTCCTCGCGGACGGCCGGCTCGTCAACCTCGCCGCGCCCGTCGCGTTGGGCCATCCGGTCGAAGTGATGGATCAGAGCTTCGGAATCCAGGCGGTCTGTGTCCGGGAGATGGTCGAAAACGGGGGTTCCTACGGCCCGGGCGTCCACGAGGTGCCCGACGAACTCGACCGTGAGGTCGCGGAGATCAAACTCGACGCCGAGGGGATCGAGTTCGACGCGCTGAGCGACGAGCAGGTCGAGTACATGGGCAGCTGGCAGCACGGAACCTGAGTTCTTTGTAGTCGCCGCCCGCACGGTCGGTATGGACTTTTCCGAGATCGATGGGTTCGGGTCGCGTCGCTCGACCGTCTACGGCCCGAACGGGGTGGTCGCGACCAGCCAGCCGCTCGCGGCGGAAGCGGGCGTCGAGATCCTCCGAGCGGGCGGCAACGCCTTCGATGCAGCCGTCGCGACGGCCGCGACGCTGAACGTCACGCAGCCGACCTCGACGGGACTGGGCGGGGACGTTTTTATGTTGTACCGCGACGCCGACGGCGAGGTCGGCGCGATGCGTGCCTGCGGCGGCGCACCCGAGCGTGCGACCCGCGAGCGCGTTCGCTCGGCGCTCGCCGAGAAACGGGGATTCGGGCGTGATGCCGTCTCGATGCCCGAGACGGGTCCACACACGGTCACCGTTCCCGGGACCGCCCGCGGGTGGGAGGCGACCGTCGAGGAGTTCGGCCGGCTCTCGCTCGCCGAGACGCTCCAGCCGGCGATCGGGTACGCGACCGAGGGGTATCCGGTCACCGAGGTCATCGCCGACATGTGGACGCAGGGCGAGACGCTCTTCGAGTCCGATCACGCGCGTGAGGCGTATCTCCTCGACGGCGAACGCGCTCCGGAGGCCGGAGAGACCGTCCGGTTAGAACGGCTCGGCGAGTCGTTGCAAGCGATCGCCGAGGAGGGGGCAGACGTCGTTTACGAGGGGTATATCGCCGAGGCCATCGCCGAGGAGGTTCAAGACGCGGGCGGCTTTCTGACCGTCGACGACCTCGCGACCTTCGAGGTCGAGTATCCCGACCCCGTCTCCGTCGAGTACGGCGACGCGACGGTGTACGAACTCCCGCCGAACAATCAGGGGCTGATCGCGCTTGAGGCGCTCGCCATCGCCGAGGAACTCGGCGTCCGGGAGTACGAGGCCGACTCGGCGACCCGGATTCACTATCTCGCCGAGGCGATGAAACGGGCCTTCCACGACGGACATCGATACATTACCGACCCAGAGTTCGAGGAGATCCCGCCGCTGTCCTCAAAAGGGTGGGCGGAAAAGCGGGCGGCGACCGTCGAGGAGACTGCCTCGGATGTTTCCTTCGGCGTCCCCGATTCGAACGCCGAGGACGCCGACACTGTCCTGTTGTGCGTCGCCGACAGGGAGGGCAACGTCGTCTCGTATATCAACTCCCGCTTTGCGGGCTTCGGGAGTGGGTTGGTCGCCGGCGAAACCGGCATCGCCCTCCAGAACCGCGGGGCGTCGTTCTCGTTGGATCCCGATCACCCGAACCGCCTCGAGCCGGAAAAGCGACCCTTCCACACGCTGATCCCCGGCGTGCTCGAACGCGGCGAGGACGACTGGTCCGCCTTCGGCGTCATGGGCGGATACATGCAGCCACAGGGGCATCTCCAGACCCTCGTTCGCCTGCTCGACGACGGGGCGACGCTTCAGGAAGCGCTCGACGCGCCACGGTGGCGCTACCGCGAGTCGGGACGCCTGGCTGTGGAAGCGCGACTCCCAACGGCGGTCCAGAACGGTCTGCTTCGGCGGGAACACGATCTCGAAGTCCTGCCACCGCGGAAGTTCGGCGGCGCCCAGATCGTCCGCAGCGACGACGGGACGCTTTCGGGGGCGACCGAACCCCGGAAAGACGGGACTGTGGCGACGTTCTAAATAGGGGGGTAGCCGTCCGCAGTCATTCGGGCTCTCCCGGTCCGATCACTCCCATCCGTAGATCTCGTCGAGCGCTCCACGCTGGTCCCGAAAGGCGTCTTCGAGGAGTTCGTCGACTGTCTCCTCGGAGTCATACTCTTCGAGTCGTTTGATGATGATGTTTCGCACCATCACTTTCGTGAAATGTTCCCACGGCTTCGACGGTGAGTTGATCGTGGCGAGCTCTTCGTCCTCGTATATAACCGTCACGTAACAGAGGTGGTTGCCGCCGTCCGGATAGTCGGGTCCCGTCTCGATGACGAGATCGAGACGATCGTCGACGGTCGTGTTCACGTCGGGCATCGGTCACGAGCACTCGGCACGTGTACTTAAATACCGGCGACGGAGCAATAGTTTCGGGGCGCAACCGCCACCGCTCGCGGATCCGACTCAAGCGTGTCGGATCGGCTCACCACTCGATCGTATCGCCGACCGAGATCTCACCGGATTCGACGATCGTCGCATCGAGGCCGCCGCGGTGTGTGAGCGCCTCGGCGACTTTCCCCTTTCCGACGAGGCCCTGCATGTACCCACAGGGCGAACAGAGGCCGACGCCCTCACACACCACGTCTCCGATGGTAAACCGTTCGCCGACGAGGTGGTTCAACGCCACGTCTCGCGTGATGACGTTGCGGCGGGGGTCGCCGAACTCGAGGTCGATGTCGTAGTCTTCCCGGACCGCCTCGATGGCCTCTGCCTCGATGAGGGTGACATCGCTGGCCTCGGTTTCCTCGCTGTCCATCTCGCTCCAGATGCCGCCACCGTAATAGTATCGGTCGCCACGCAGGCCGCGGGACTCGACGGCTTCGACCGTCTCCTTTTGAACCATGTCATCGGCGGTCTCCGGCGCGATATATATTTGGGCTACGGATCCGTTGTTCATCCTCGAACAGTTCAATCGACGTCTATTTATATCTTGTTTGGAACTGAACTCAGACATCACGGGCGAGCATCTCTCCCCACGGATCGAAGCCATACTGTGTATAAAACGATCTCGCTCGCCCGTTCGCTCCGTCGACGTCCAGTACGATCCGATCGAGCGGGAGTTCCTGTTGTCCGGCGAGTCCGAGGACAGCCTCCATCAGTTCGTCCGCGATCCCCGTTCCGCGGTGTCGGGGGCGGACGTATATTTCGTTCAGTACGGCCGCGTCCCAAATGTAGGCGTGTGAGTCGGGCAGCAGAAAGGCGTAGCCGACGACAGCGTCTTCCTTATCGACGCCACTTCCGGCGGCGGTCGCGAGCTGGACACACTCCGTCTCGCCTTCGAGACACCGATCGACCCACGCGAGATACTTTTCGCGGTACTCGTCGGTGAGCTTCTCGGCGTAGGCGGTCGCCTTCGATCCGTCCCCGGTCTCCGATCCCAACCCGAGCTCGAAGGCGCGTTTCAGCTCCCAGAGCGCGTCGGCGTCCGACGGGCTCTCGTACGGTCTCACGGGCATACCGTTCAGTAACCGATCCGAAATATAACCGTACCGATCATCCGTCTTCCGAGCGTTTCCGAGCCCGTTCGAGCGCTTCGTAGTACGTCGCCGCGTCGGCTTCGTAGACGAACTGCGCCAGTTCCTCGTGACCGAGATCCTGTGCGGCGAAGCCGGCGCCCATGTAGTTGTGCTGGTCGTCCAAGAGGTCAGCCTCGAGGACGTCCCGAAGCTGTTCGACGACCTCATCTGTGATCGGAACGCGGGTCATCCGATGTACCTGAGATCCTCCTCGCTCGGCGTCGCACCCTGCTCCATTTGGCGGATCCGCTTGATGACTTCCTCCATCTCGTCGGCCCGCTCGGCGAGGGAGTCATAGCCGATCTCGATACCGATCGCCGACTCGATGACCTCGAGAACCACGCGGGCGCTTTTCGGATCGACGAGGTAGCCGCTGGTTTCGCCCATCAGACAGGCGGCGTCGTAGCCGCGACGCTCGCCGAGCCCGAGGAGAAGGCCCGAGACGCCGACGATACCGCCGGCCGGCTCGTTGTCGCGAAACTCGACGCCGTCCGTCTCGAGGTCCTCGACGAGGCGATCGGTCGTCGCGGCGCCGATGACGTCCGGTTCGTCGACGAGCTCGCCGGTCGGAACGCCGCCGAGCGCGTAGATCCGTTCGACGCCGAACGCCGCGGCGACGTCGAGAAAGACGTCGGTCAGTCGGTAGTGCCCCGGACCGTCGCCGGCCTGGTGGTCGCCGGTCAACACGAGGAGATCCCGCTCGGCGTCACGGATCGCGTACACTTCGGCACAGGCCAGCTGTGTCCGACCGTCCTCGACCGTGACCTGCGGCGGGAAATGCTCGGAGTAGATCCGCCGTACCAGTTCGTCGTCGAACTCCTCGAGGAGGTGTTCGACGGCGAGCTTCCCGACGTGGCCGACACCCGGAAGCCCCTCTATCAAGATCGGATCCTCGAGATCGGGATCCGCCGGCCGCTCGATGTCGAACTCGTCCATACGGTCCAGTGGGTACCCACCGACTTAAGAACACGGCGATCCGTTTCGGCAGCCGCTATCGGCGTGTTGCTCGACGGCGGTACGCTCCATACGGGTCTTCCGGGCTGAAGGGCGCCGGTGCGCTGTTCTCGGCGTCGGCACCGCAGTCCGGACACGACCCCGAAAGCGTGTACACTGGACGGCCGTGTTCGCTTCGCCACGCCGAACAGACGCGGATGTCCGATTTCGCCATTACTCCTCGTCGGTTCGGCGCTCGCGGTGGAACTCGCCGGACCCACCGCGTTCCTCGATGGAGGAGCTGGCTCGAGCGGCGCTCGCCTCGAGTTGATCCTCGGCGGTCTTGTAGTTCGGCGCCTGCACCCGGATCCGGTACTCCGGCGCGCCGATGTAGGTCACTTCGAGATCGACTTCTTCCGGGACTTCGCCGTTCCCCTCGGCGGCCGAAAGCGCCTCCCGGACGTCCTCGATGCCGTCGCCGCCGGGTGCCCGGAGATCGACGTAGCCGGTTACCGTCACGTACGGGACGGAGACGTTCTCTCTGGCCGCCTCGACGATGGCGTCGGTTTCCGCCGCCGAGAGGTCAGTCCCCTCGAGCGCTTCGGGTCCCATGATCGCGGCCTGCTCGAATCCGTCGTACAGCGAGCCGTGTGACTCGATGAGTTCGTTGGCGATCCGGCGGAAATCGTCGTTCTCGACGTCCTCGCCGAAAGCGATCTCCATCCACTTGTCTGCTTTCTGTTCGTTTTTCCAGTCCTGGATCTTGTCGGACCGTTGGTGATCGTTGACGTCCTTGATCGAGAGATCGACCTGTTGGGCGCTCTCGTCGACCTCGATGACCTTACAGACGACCATCTGTTCCTCGTTGACGTGATCGCGAACGTTCTTGATCCACCCGGACGCGACCTCGCTGACGTGGACCAGCCCGCGTTTGTCCTGATACTCCTCGAGATCGACGAAAACCCCGAAATCCTCGATTTCTTCGACACGCCCGACGACGAGTTCGCCGGGAGTGGGCCAGCCGCTGTATTTCATACGTATCTTTAGCCGCGTCGCGAGAATAAAAGCACCGTTGTCGCCCGCGCCGGTTTTTCGTCTATCGGGCTTCGACGACTTCGAGGACGTCGCCGTGAAGTTCCGCCTCGCCGCCGGTCGGCGTCGCGAGCGTCGACCCACAGACCGCACAGCTTACCGCACCCGCCGCTTTGCCGAACAGCACCTGTTCGTTCTCGCAGTCCTCACAGCGGACGCGAATGAAATCTCCCGCCATCGTTACTCCTGGAAGGTGAGTCGACCGGCGCGCCATCCCTCACGGAGGTGGGCTTTGCCGCACTCGCCACAGCGGTACTTCAGATCCGTCTTCTTGGTCGGTTTGTCGCCACCCGGAACTTTCGAGAACCGGCCGGCGTTTCCGATGACCGCCTTCCCGCGGCGGGTCCGGCGAGCGTCCCATTTCGTTCCCGAGGAGCGGCCCGTCCGGACCTTCTCGACCTCGTGTTCGTGATGCGTATGACAGTGCGGGCAGTACGTGTTGAACCGGCGTGGCATTTCCATAGGTATCGATCGATAACGCACCGTGGGTTAAAACGGGTTTGGTTTTCCCGTCGTCGGGAGGACGGGATCGAGTCCGGAGAGGACAAGGTTTTAGCGTTCCACTCCGGTAACCGAATCAATGGCAGACGACGGCGAGGATTCGGTCTACTACGTCATCAGTGATCTCCACATCGGCGGGGACGAACAGCTCGAGGAGGTGGAGTTCCTCGACGAGCTGTTGGCGTTCCTCGAACGGCTGGAGGAAACGGACGAGAACGCCGAACTCGTGATCAACGGCGACGCGTTCGGACTCTGGGAGTTCACGACCGTCGAAGGGATGGAGAAGTTCGACGTCTTGGAGGAGACGTACCCGGGGCTGTTCGAACAGTTCCGGGCCACCGGCGAGTCGATCCCGATCACGATGTTGCCGGGCAACCACGACCACGAACTCGCGGCCTACGACGAGTACGTCGATCACTTCGCCGAGTACAACGTCGACCTCGTCCAGGAGCAGTCGATCGAGCGTCCGGTCGGCGATCGGACCGTTCATTTCGAACACGGCCACCAGCAGGACCCGAACAATCGGATCGAGGACTGGGGGAACCCCTACGCGACCCCGCTCGGCTACTACTACAACACCCTCATCACGAGCCGGGCGGGACAGCTCTCGGATCGGGGAAAATTCAATTGGCTCAAGGACGTCCAAGCGGTCACGCCGACCGAGCGGATGCCCGTCTGGCTCGGCTCGAAGTACTTCTACCGGGAGATGAACCCCCTATTGCGGTACGCATTGGTCCCGTTTCTGTTGTTGTTCAACATCAGCGCGCTGCTGGCGGTGCTGGCCGGTCTGGATCTGATCGGCGTCTGGTCGATGCCGGTCGATCGAACCACCGCCTTCCTCGGACAGTTCGGAATCGCCGGGACGGCGGCGTGGTTCCTGCTCAGCGTCAACGTGATGGTCGCGGGGCTGTTGTTGCTCGTCGGGGTTCCGCTGTATCTGCTCAGACGCGACATCAGAAAGACCATCGATCGGTTCGGGGTCTTCGAGACGGAGCTCACCGTCGACGCGGAGAAACCCTACATCGAGGCCGCACGCGAGGTCTTCGAGGCGGATCCCGAAACCGCGGTGTTCTGCTATGGACACACCCACCGACCGCGGATGCGAGCACTCGATGGGGGACTGCTCGTCAACACCGGAACGTGGCTCAAGCGGCTTCACCGCCGGGATGGGATTATCGGGATCCTTCCGCCCGTCTTTTATCCGTCCTACCAGCTCTGTACCGTCCGGATCGCGGCCGAAGGGGACGAGGTCGCCGTCGAGTACGAGGCCGTCGAGAAACCGAGTCCGAAAGCCGACGAACTCACCCTCACAGAGCGATTCTTCACCGTCGGCCGGGAGCCCGACCTCGAGTTGCCGGACCGTGCGACCGTCGGCGGATCGGATCCCGAGCCGGCTGACTCCCAGTGATGGTTCGAGCCGAAGCAGTCCACCCGAACCCTGTCGAAGCGCTTAACCCGGATTCGCCCGAAGCCGGCGTATGAAACAGCTTATTATTCACGGCGATCCCGGTATCCGGAAGGGGGCCGTCATCGAACACGACGGCTCAGAGTACGTCTGTTTCAGTATCGCCCGGCAGGGCGAGTGGCATGGGCCCGACGAGGTACAGCTCTGGTGTACGATCGGGACGCCCGACGAGCGGAACGCCTTCGAGCGACGGGAGTTCGTCCCGATGCGGCTCGAAACGGACGACGTCGACGCCGAGGACGTCACAGTCATCAAACCGAAGGGCGATCCTGCAACGGTTTGAGCGGACGGCCGACGGCTCCGTTTTATAGATTCAAGCGATAACAGCGAACGCCACAGACGGATCGGAACCGTGTCCGATTCTGCGAGGTCGGACGCTTTCGAAGACGGTCAGGCCAGCAACTCGTCGGCCTGGATCGCCTCCTCGAGTTTCTTGATCTCCGGTAGCCTCTCGTCCGTGACGATGAACGAATCGTACGACCGATCACCGGCGACGGACTGTCCGACTGTGATCGAACTCACGATACGTCCCGCGTTCTCGCTCCCGATGAACAGAATCGTCGCGTCGTTTTCCCTGGCGAAGCGTCGGATTCGGCCCGCGATCGTTCCCCGTGGCGCGTGTCGGCCGACAGCGATATACTGAAATGAGGCGCCCGGAGCCAGTTTCGAAACCTCGGTCCGGAGATGCGTGACGATCGACTCGGGATCGTACGGCTCCGCTTCGCCGATCCATCCCCGTTCTCGGGCGTACTGGGCGTTGTTTTTCGGAATGACGCTCACAGCGAGCACCTCCTCCTCGAGCACCTGCTCGAACTGTGCCGCCCGGACGAGCGCTGCTTTCGAGAGTGCCGACCCGTCGAACGGAACCACCAGGGACATTGTACGCTCCAGTAAATGAGCTCGGATAATAAATCGTTCTCCTGCAGATGCGTCCCGAAAACGCCTCACAGCGGGCTCGAAAGCACCGGCTGAATACGGACGAACCGGCGAAACGTCACCGGGTAGTTTACCACGGTTCGTCCTTCAGCCCGAGCGCGTACGCGATCGCGTTCGTCGAGACGTGCAACACCGGCGTCAGAACGAAGACGGCGACGAGGACGGCGAGGGTGAACGTCTCGAGGAACCACCCGGTCGCGACGATCGCCGTCAGGGCCAGCGAGACGACGACGAAATCGAGCTGATCGACGCCCGGGAACACGGCCCCGCGCTCTCTCCCAGTCCGGCGTTTGAGAAACGAGGCGAGGATGTCACCGAGCATCGCGCCGAGCGCGAGCGAGACGGCGGCTGCGATCGGGAACGGATCCGCGGCGACGACGCCGCTGACGAACGGATGGAGCTGGTTGAGAGCCAGCGCCACGACGACACCCGCGGCGGTTCCGAACGCGGTCCCGCGCCACGTCTTGCCGTCACCGAGGAACCGTTTGCCGTCACCGAGCGTCAACCCGTTGTCGATCGGCCGACCGCCGCCGGCCAACACCGCGACGTTGTTCGGAATATAAGCGGGGAGCATCACCCAGATAGCGACGACGACCGTTTCGACGACCATACGGCGTCTGTGGCGCCCCATACCATAATAACCGTGGTTCCCCCGGCTTGGTTTCCCCGAACCGACGAAGTGGAAGCTAACACCAAAGCCGTCGCCCGAAGGTACGCTTATGTTTCGACCGACTCTGTTGGGAACGATGGACGATCTCGAGACGATCACGGTCGATTCTTATTCCACCCTCGTCGACGTCGGCTCACAGGCCGACGCTCTGGAGGAACACGTCCCGGGGCTCGAGGACGGCACTCCCGTCTCACAGCGCTGGCGGAGCCAGTATCTCCAGTATTCGATGATCGCGAACGACATCGACGAGTACCGTCCCTTCTGGGAGCTCATCGGTCACGGGCTCAGATACGCACTCGAGGCGGCGGGTCACGAGGTTCCAGCGGAGACCAGAGACCGGATCCGGCGGATAGTCTACGAGGAGGAGCTCACGGTGTTCGAGGACGTGACGGACGGCGTCGAACGGATCGTCGAGGCGGGCTATCCCGTCTATGTCCTCTCGAACGGCAATCCCGAAATGTTAGAACATCTGGTTTCGGCCGCCGACATCGGCGATCTCGTCTCGGGAACGATCAGCGCGGCCGAGATCCAGACCTACAAGCCCGAGCCGGCGATCTATCGCCACGCTGCAACGCGGACCGACACCACGATCGGCGATATCCTCCACGTCTCCGGCGGCGGGATGCGGGACGTCTGGGGCGCAAAACACGCCGGGATGAACGCCGCATGGCTCTCTCGTCCGACCGAACGCGCTCCCCGAGAACGGCTCGGGCGGGATCCGGACCTCGTCGTCGAGAGTCTCCACGATCTCGCGGATCGCCTCGAGTGAGAGCCCTTCCGCGAGCGAAACGCAGTCGCTCGGGACGTCAAATAAAAAGAACGTTGGGGTGTTCGATTGACGGGACGTGACAGATCGGGTCTGGGTATGGCGTGTGGAACGGCCGAGCTTACATCATGCCGCCCATGCCGCCGCCCATGCCGCCCATGCCGCCACCCATACCGCCCATGCCGCCGGCACCGCCGGGGCCGCCGGGCGCGTCATCGTCGTCGTCGTCGGAGCTGCCGCCCTTGAGGTCGCCGGCGGCGATGACATCGTCGATGCGGAGGATCATCACGGCCGCTTCCGTGGCGGACTCGATGGCCTGGGTCTTCACACGGAGCGGCTCGACGACGCCCTCGTCCTGCATGTTGATGACCTTACCGGTGTAGGCGTCGAGGCCGGCGGCATCGTTGCCGTCGGCGTGTTTGCTTCGGAGATCGACGAGCGAGTCGATCGGATCGAGGCCGGCGTTCTCCGCGAGCGTGCGCGGGATGACGTCGACGGCGTCGGCGAAGGCTTCGACGGCGAGCTGTTCGCGGCCGCCGACGGAGTCGGCGAAGTCACGCAATCCGAGCGCCAGGGCGATCTCGGGAGCGCCGCCGCCGGGGAGCACCTGACCGTCCTCGAGCGTCGTGCGCACGACACCGAGGCTGTCCTCGATGGCTCGTTCGACCTCGTCGACGACGTGTTCGGTGCCGCCGCGGAGGATGAGCGTGACCGCACGGGCCTCCTTGACGTCCTCGACGAAGATCTTCTCGTCGCCCGCGATGGGTTTCTGGGAGACGGAGCCGGCAAAGCCGAGGTCCTCGGTCGTGATATCGTCGATGTTGGAGACGAGACGACCGCCCGTCGAGCGAGCCAGCGCCTTCATATCGGATTTCTTGGCGCGGCGGACCGCGAGGATGCCCTCCTGGGCGAGGTAGTGTTGGGCCATGTCGTCGATGCCCTTCTGACAGAAGACGACGTCGGCGCCGACGTCGACGAGTTTGTCGACCATCTCTCGAAGCTGTCGTTCCTCCTGCTCGAGGAACTGCTCGAGTTGGTCGGGGTCGGTGACGTTGACCTCGGCGTCGATCTCGGTCTCTTTGACCTCGATCGGCGTGTCCAGAAGGGCGATGTCGGCGTCCTCGACGAGCGCGGGCATGTTGTCGTGGACGCGCTCTTTGCCGACGAGGACGCCCTCGACGAGCTCGGACTCGTCGACTGCGCCGCCGACGACCTTCTCGACTTTGATGTTGTCCGTGTCGATACCGTCGTCGTCGGCGACCGCACGAACGGCGTTGACGACGAGTTCGGCGAGGAGCTCTTTGGAGTTCTCGGCGCCCTTGCCCGTCATCGCCGTGGAGGCGATGGACTCGAGGATCTCGGTGTCGTCGGCGTCGACGTCGATGGCGATCTCGTCGAGGATCTCCTTCGCTTCGGCGGCGGCCTGGCGGTATCCCTGTGCCAGCACCGTCGCGTGGATGTCCTGTTCGAGGAGATCTTCGGCCTGCGAGAGAAGCTCTCCGGCCACGACGACGCTCGTGGTCGTCCCGTCACCGACTTCCTCCTCCTGTGTTTCGGCGACCTCGACGATCATGTTCGCCGCGGGGTGTTCGATGTCCATCTCGCCGAGGATGGTGACGCCGTCGTTCGTGACGACGACGTTGCCCGTCGAGTCGACGAGCATCTTGTCCATCCCTTTCGGGCCGAGTGTCGTCCGTACGGACTCGGCGACCGCTTTCCCGGCGGTGATGTTCATCGACTGTGCGTCCTGTCCGGAGGTGCGCTGGCTCTCCTCGGAAAGGACGATCATCGGCTGGTTGCCCATCTGTTGTGACATAGTCGTCCGAATGATTGTCTGTGGTTCTATATAAATCTTTCTGAGTGGCGAGGAGTAAAATCGCCTGACGAGGCACGGATAATCGTGTTAACCGCTCGCAAGAAAATTTTATATATGGTCTGGTTGCAGTTCGGCCAGTGTTGTCGTGTCACTCGATCGTCGATCCGGCACTGTCGTTCGGTTTCGAGGTGTTCTCGCCCGTATAGAGCGTATAAAAGCCGGCGGTGTATCAGGCCGAGCGTGATCCGTCCGGGAACCGGTGATACTCGATATCGTTCGAGCGCATCTCGTTGTGTCGACGCTCCAGAAAAGAGTACACGGCTCCGTGTGGCGCTCCGTCGAGGATCATCTCGGCGGCGCTGCGGACGGCGTCGACCTGTTCGGGCGAGCCGATGACCCCGAGCGTCGTGCCGTAGATGACGACGTCCGCGCCGCTGAGTTCGGCCATCAGCTCGCGGGTTCGACCGTCCTCGCCGATGAGCCGGCCCTTCTTTCTGCGCAGGTCCTTCTTGTTGCGAGTCGCGGCATCGATATCGATGAGCTCGAACAGTTGCATGTCGTCCTCGAGCAGTCGGAAGGCGTCCTCGGGCGCGAAACCGCGGCCGATCGCCTTAACGATGTCCGGCCCTTTCAGTCCGAGGATCGGATCGCCGACGGACTCGACGCGGACCGAGCCGGTCTCGGAGTCGATATCCAGCCGCACCTCCGCCTTCGACTCGATCTCGCGCATCGTCTCACCTCCCTCGCCGATGAGCACGCCGATCCGGTCTTTGGGGACAGTAACGTGTTTCATACGTCCGTTTCGTGACGCGGGTTTTTAAGCGTTCGTTGACGGGATCGGTGAGCCGATCGGCGTCATCAATCAGATCGAACGTTCGTACTCGTACTCGGGGTGGATCCCGCCTGCGATCTCCGCCTCGGCTTCGTGTCCACGCTCGAACCCGACCGCCTCGAAGAACCCGGTCCCGACCGCGTTCTCCGAGAGGACGCCGCATGCGATCCGATCGACGTTCTGACTCCGGGCCCACTCGATCACTCGATCGAGCAGCGCCGACCCGACTCCTTGGCCCCACCGGTCCGGATGGACGTAGATCGTGTGCAACTCGACCTCGTCGGCCCACGTCCGCTCCGCGCTCGCGAAGCCGACGACGCCGTCGACGTCGGCGACGTAGAAGGCGATCTCATCGAGTTCGACGGCCGTCCCGACGAGTTCCGGATCGTACTGCTCGGCGATCGCCGAGGCGATCGTCGCCGGATCGAGAAAGCCGCCGTAGGCGGCGTACCACGCGTCCTCCGCCACCTCGATCACGTCGTCGACGTCCTGGGCCGTCGCCGATCGGATTTCAATACTCATACCGAGGCGTCGATCCCGTAGAACTCGACCGTGTCGCTATCCGTTTCGACGACCGCGACGGTCCGGTTTTCCTCGGGAACCGTCGGGAAATGTGCGCCGGGGTTGACCACGACGGTATCGCCGACCGATCGCCTCTCGCGGACATGCCAGTGGCCGTGGACGACGTAATCGTACTCGCCGGACGCCGCGAGCGCCTTGACCACCGGCTTCTCTTCGCCGTGGAGGACGGCGAAGGACCGACCGTCGAGTGTCAACTCGGCGAACCGGCCGTGTAGCGTGCCGCCGTCGAGCGCGTCGAACGCCTCGAGCAGTCCCTCCCGTTCGCCGTCGTTGTTCCCGCGGACGGCGTGTACCTCGATCCCGTCGCGGTCGAGATGCGGGATCAGCGGCGGCGCGACGAAATCGCCACAGTGGATGACTGTCTCGACGCCGGCGGACTCGAAGTGATCCATCGCGGCCTCGGCGGCCGGAACGTTGTCGTGGGTATCCGAGAGGATTCCGACGTGCATACCGCAGGTAGGAAGCCCACGGAAAAGAAGCCTCGGGGACGACAATTCCTATGCCTTCGGCGTTCCTCAACCCTGTATGACCGAACGGAACGTCCTCGGCGGGGAACTGAAACCCTGCAGCACCGACCCCGTCACCGGATTCGAACGGGACGGCTGTTGTAACACCCACCCGCGGGATCGCGGCCGACACGAACTCTGTGCGGTGATGACCGCCGAGTTCCTCGAGTTCAGTACGGCCCGGGGCAACGATCTCACGACGCCGCGACCGGAGTTCCAGTTCCCCGGGCTCGATCCCGGCGATCGGTGGTGTCTCTGTCTGGGTCGATGGGTCGAGGCGCTCGAGGCGACGCGTGCGGAGCGGTTGCCGGAGACGACGGTTCCCTCGGTCGTTCTCGAGGCGACGAACGAGTCCGTCCTCGACACCGTCGAACTGGAGACATTACGGGCACACGCGTACGAGATGAAATAAAAACGGATCGAATCAGAAGGCGATGAGCTCCCCGTCCGCGAGGAAAAAGAGCACGTAGTAGACGACGAGTGCGAGTGCGAGGACCCACTGGCCGAGCGAAACGTCACGGGCGTCACCGACCGCGACCTTCAAAAGCGGGTAGCTGAGGATCCCGGCGGCGAGTCCGTTCGCGATCGACGCCGTCAGCGGCATCACGGTGATCGTGAGTCCGGCGGAGATCGCCCAGACAGGGTCCTGCCAGTCGATGTCAGCGACACCCTGTAGCATGATGATCCCGACGACGACCAACGCGATGTAGGTCGCATACAGCGGCAAGAGACTGACGAGCGGAACGACGGCGAGGGCGGCGAAAAAGAACAACCCGACGACGAGCGCTGTGAACCCGGTCCGGCCGCCCTCCTCGATTCCGGTCGAGGATTCGATGTAGGTGGTGACCGTGGAGGTCCCCATCATCGATCCCGCGGTCGTGCCGACGGCGTCGGCCATGAGCGGTTTGTCGATGTCCGGCAGATCGCCCTTCTCGTCGAGGAACCCGGCGATCCCGGAGACGCCGATCAGCGTCCCGGCCGTATCGAAAAAGTCCACGACGAAGAACGTAAAGACGACCAGAAGGAAGACGAGCGGATCCTCGGTGATCTGACCGAGCCCCTGAACGAACCCCTCGACGAGCGGGAGGAAATTGTACTGGACATCGAACAGGAACCCGAGAAAGCCTTCCTCTCTGATGACTTCGATCGTCCCTGGCGGCGCGAACGATTCCTCCTGTCCGGGGACGAAAAGGGCGACGAGCCACCCCACGACGGCCGTCGAGAGGATACCGATGATGATCGACCCCGTGACGCCGCGGGCGTACAGGAGGAGCGTCAACGCGAGCCCGGCGACCGCGACGATCGCGGTGGGCTCGAGCAGGAAGTTCCCGAGTTGGACGAGCGTCCCGTCCGGGTACTCCACGATCACGTTCATCTCCTGAAGCCCGAGGAACAGAAGGAAGACACCGATACCGGCCCCGACCGCGAACTTGACCGGCTCGGGGAACAGCTCGATGACGTACCGTCGGGCCCCGACGGCGGTCAACGCGATGAAAAGCAATCCCTCGACGAAGACGGCGGCGAGGGCGACCTGCCAGGGGACGCCGAGTCCCAACACGACCGTGAACGCGAAGAAGGCGTTCAGTCCCATCCCGGGCGCCAGGCCGAAGGGTCGGTTCGCGTAGAACGCCATGACCACGATCGCGATCACCGAGGCGAGGATCGTCACCACCGCGAGCATCTGTAGTACCTCGGCTTCTCCCATCCCGGCCGGCGGATCGGTCATGATCGCCGGCATGAGGATCGAGGGGTTTACGACGATGATGTACGCCATGGCGAGGAACGTCGTCGCCCCCGCCAGCGTCTCGGTCCGAATATCCGTGTTGTGCTCCTCGAAATCGAAGTACTCCGCCAGCGAATCAGCTACACCCATGTTTCACGTTCGAGGGTACCACAGAATGCGCGTATAAAATTTTCCTTCGAATTCCCTGAATAATTGTACAAGTTTCCGTATCTATCGTGTCCTATCCGGTACTCATTCCCGGGAGAGCAACGCCCCGACCGGCGCGTCGGTGTGGGCTCGGGCGCGCTCGGTCCCTTCGGTTCCGACCGCGATGAGGACGAACACACCGGTCACGTCCGCCTCGGCGGCCGCAGCGATCTCGAGGAGGAGTTCCTGCGTTTCGCCGGAGCGGATGAGATCGTCGACGACGAGGACGGATTCGCCGGACGAGATCGCGTTCGCCGGGAGATAATAATCGATCTCGATGCCCGAAGAGAGCCGCCGTCTGGCCTCGATGAACTCCTCTACGGCGGTCTCCCGGGACTTTTTGGCGTACACACAGCGGGCCCCGAAATAGCGAGCCATCGCCGCCGCGAGCGTGATCCCGTCCGTCGCCGCCGTCAGGACGACGTCGGGCGGCTCGATTTCGAGCGTTTCGGCGGCGACTGGCGGGACGAGAGCGAGCAACGACTGATCGAAGACGAGCTGTGAGTTGTCGACGTATCCCTCGGCGTCGACGGCAATTCTGGCGTCGAGTTCGTCGGCCAGAAGCTCCCGCCCGACGTTCTCGACGACGCTCCGGGCCCGGCCCTCGCTCGGTAGCACGTGTCCGTTGACGTAGCGGTTCAGGTCGCCGGCCGGTAGCCCCGTTTCGTCTTCGAGTTCGTCGTACGTGCGCGTCTCCTTCAGCGTCCGCAACACGTCGACGGCTCGCAACTGGAGGGCGGCCTTCTCCGAGCGGTTCATACGTCCGAATGGCTTATGCACGTCTATGAATACTTCGGTGTTGATGCCGTCTGAGATACACAGCGAACTGTGTATCGCCCCGCGCTCGATCCGGTCGGAAAATCAGACGCTCTCGGTGATGTGACCCTCCTCGCGGAGCTGATCGGCCTCCTGTTTTTCGTACCGCCAGACGACGTCGGCTTTCTCGTCCTGCCAGTCCCAGGGATCGACCAACACGACGTCGTCCTCGCGGATCCAGATCCGCTTTTGCATCCGTCCGGGGATCCTGGCGGTCCGCTCGGTGCCGTCCATACACCGTACCCGAACCCGGTTCGCTCCGAGCATGTTCGTCACGACGGCGAACACCTCGTCGCCGTCGGGCATCCGAAGGTTCTTGCGTCCTTCGTTGTCGCTCATACGTGAGGCTTGGACAGGAACCGTGTTAAGACTTTATTGACACGTTATAACGGGTCGACAAAAGCGACGAACCGGCCGTATATTTAAACGGGACGGGCGCGAGCCTCCAGCTATCATGCCGATGCGAGCCGTCGTTTTCGAGGAGTCGGGGACGCTGATGGACGTCCGAGAGATCGACCGACCGGAGCCCGGATCCGATGGGGTCGTCGTGGAGACGGAGGCCTGCGGGATCTGTCGTTCGGACTGGCACGCCTGGCAGGGCGATTGGGAGTGGATCGGTGTCTCGCCGACGCCGGGTCTCGTCTTCGGACACGAACCCGTGGGGACGATCGCCGAGATCGGCGAGGACATCGAGACATTGAGCGTCGGCGATCGGGTCTGTGTCCCCTTCAACCTCAGCGACGGCACCTGTCGTCACTGCAAACGGGGGCGGGCAAACATCTGTGAGAAGGTCGTCCCCCTCGGGTTCGTCCCGTTCCAGCCCGGCGCCTTCGCCGAGGCGTTCCCCGTCCGGAACGCCGACCACAACGTCGTCAAACTCCCCGACGGCATCGACCCCGTCGACGTCGCCGGACTCGGTTGCCGATTTGCGACCGCCTTTCACGGGCTCGTCCATCGGGTCGACGTCACTCCCGGCGATTGGGTCGCCGTGCACGGCTGCGGCGGCGTGGGCCTTTCGGCCGTCCACATCGCCGACGCGCTCGGCGCCAACGTCGTCGGGATCGATCTGACCGATGACAAACTCGAGAAGGCCCGAGAACTCGGCGCCGACGAGACGGTCAACGTCACCGCGGTCGAGGACGTGCCGAGCGCGGTGAAAGGACACACCCCCTCGAACCGTGGCGTGGAGGTCAGCGTCGACGCGCTCGGCGTCGCCGAGACCTGCCGGAACTCGGTCCAGTCGCTGTGTAAGGGCGGACAGAACCTCCAGATCGGACTGACGACGAGCGAGGAGAAAGGGGAGGTATCGCTGCCGGTCGATACGATCGTCATGGAAGAGCGGGAGTTCGTCGGTTCGTTCGGCATGCCACCCCACGAGTACGAGGAGATCTTCTCGATGATGGAGCGCGGCAAGATCGATCCCGGGAAGATCGTCTCCGATACCGTCTCACTCGAGGAGGTACCGGAGGTCATCGCCTCGATGGGGGAGTACGACACGGTCGGAATCCCGGTCTGTAACGAGTTTTGAGAGGGGCCACGGGCACGTCGCCGGAAAGCCAGTTTTAATTCCCGGAGGCGGCTTCTATCGCTATGGACAGCCACACTGCCCGGAAGGCGCTCGGCGACAGCGGCCTCGTCGGCGTCGCGCTCGTACTCGTCGGATCGCTCGTGTTGGCTCGCGAGAACCGTCGCGTCGCGGCCGGGACGCTCGCGGCGCTCCTCGGAAGCGCGCTCGTCGCCCACGGGTTCGTCGAATCGTTCCTCGAATCGATGGGAATGGAGTTCGGCGATCTGTACTGAACGGGATCCCCGACAGTTCGGGGGTCCGTTCGCCGGTTGAACGATCCGTCTCGTTCTCGTCGTGTCCGGTGAGTCACGGCGCTTCCCGTTGTCGCATCGTCTCCGGTATCGCCGTCGTGGCCCGTTATCTTTCGCCGATCGTTGTTCGGAACCGTCCGAGGTGGTCACGTCTTTTCGTCATCGATCGACACGGAATCCATCGGCTGAGACCTGCCGCTACCGCGATCGGACACCGTCGGGAGCATGGTCGGTGCTGGGGGGATACCACGGATCGGGCGTGTCCACAGCGGGGAGGGAGTGGGGAATGTCGTCCATCGGCCGATAGTGGGGGCAAGTCGTATACAACGGCTTGACGGCCGGTGGACATACTTTCGTATCGTTCCTAAACGTATAGATATCCGGTCGTTTATCATGATAAATACTCTATTACCGAGACGTCGGGAATCGTGGTGGCACGTCCGGATCTCCGATCGGTAGCGAAGTTCCCGCCCGATGTGTGTACACACACGTCACCGATCGTCTCGAAGGCTCCCTACCGTTTCTCTCTGAACGACGAAAGCCAGTCAAACCGTCGTTTTCACTCGTCGGATATTCCGGCCATCAGCTTCGACCCCCAGCGTCCGTCAGCCGTCTACCGGACGGGAGCACTGTGAAATGTCAGCTATCGCTATTTGTGCGGTAACTCCGTTCGCCGAGACGACGACCGTGACCTCGCTCGGCGTCGATCTGAACGGGACGACGAACTCGGTGCTTCGAGTCCCGGCGGGACTGTTTGCCTCCTGGACGGGGTTTGCGGACACGATCTCGCTGTCGCCGTCGACCTTCTCGATCTGAAGCTGTCCTCCGAAATCGTTTGTGACTTCGATCCGGACCGGCGTGGTACTGTTTTGGTGTTCTTCCGTGCCGTTCTGAGCGCTCTCGTCGGGGATATAACACGCCTCGGCGCTGAAGATCGCGCTCCCGTCGTCGACGACCTCGATGTCGACGTTCCGATCCAGGTCCATCGCGGAGAACCCGCCGCTCGCGAGCGCGAGCTTCGACTCCGATCGGCCGACCGTAATCGCCGCCGGCGAGACCGAAACGCAAAACCTGACCTTCTACAACGGCGGTCTCATCCCTGTTCTCACGACCGTCGAACCCTCGAGCAACGGGATCGAGACCGGGCCGCCCGACCACGCACGGCTCGATCGGGGCGAGTCCGTGAACGTGACGATGGAACTGACGGCTCCCCCGGAGACGGGTGCCTATCTCCGCTCGTACACTGAGTATCGGTACTTCGTGTTCCTTCCGCCGTCCGTACTCTTGAGCCTTCACGCCGTTCACCCGTGGCTCGCGATGGGTTCGGTGACCGCCGTGATCTGTCTCCTGTTCGCCATTCCGGTGTTGCTCCTCGTCGGGACCGGGACCGTTCGGACGAGAGAGCGAACTCGCGACGCCCGCTCGGGATGGTGGTGAGATGTGAATCCCGCAATCTCCAACGAATTACGGTGGGGTACGGTGTTCCTGATCCAGTCACTTTTTTTGGTCGGTCTCCGGTGGATCGGTACCGCACTGACGGTCGTGATCGTTTCGGCGTGTTCAGCGACGTTTCTGTACACGCCTCTCTGCTCCTACTGGCGGGTCCGCCGTCGCACTTCACCGTGACAGGTTCGTCGTCGAAACAGGAGCGGTGTATTACTGAGCGAGGCCTGTGGCGGGGGCCCTGTATCAATGATCGCCTGTCAACGAGTAACAATATATAAATTATGGGGTTATTTTATCAACTGAAATCGGGATTTCACGGATTCACAGCTGAATTGTCTATCGAACCGCTCCGCGGAGCTGTTCCGAGAGGACCTCGGATTCAGGCGGTTTTCAACCCCAGCACGACGATTCGAACGCGAAATAGTCGGCATTGTCTGTTATGACAACTGTGAGTACTGTTGTACGGATTCAGACATTGTTTAAGTATCCGAAAGTGTTGCTTACTCTAAGCAGCATCTAATTAATTAAGTGATGCCATCTGTTACCCGTTTCTGGGGGAATTCAAATGCACTCTCAAAGTGGGGGCGATCGATATGGCGAGTAAAACACGGACATGGAAGCGTACTCCGCGGTCCGGAATTGAAGAACCGAAAGCAGATCATAACCACTGGATCGGCGACGATACCGGTGACCCGGTGGACGATTCCATACAGCGTGAGGAGATCTTCGAGATCCTGAGCAACGAGCGCCGGCGGCTGGCGCTTCGATGCATCCAGGAAACTGACGACGACAGCGTCGGCTTCCGAGACGTCGTCGACACGGTCGCGGCGTGGCAAAGCGGAACGACCACCGATCGGCTCGACTCGGGTAACCGGAAGGCAGTCTACACGTCGCTCCGACAGACCCACCTGCCGAAACTCGACGAGTACGACGTCGTCGACTTCGACCGCCAACGGGGCACGATCGAAGTGGGTACGGAGGCCGATGACGTGTTCCGGTATATGGAGTACACTCCGGAACACGAACTCTTCTGGAGCAGAGTGTACCTCTCCTTGGCGCTCCTGTGTGGTCTCTTGGCGCTGTCGATATGGGGTGGGTTGATCTCCTTCAGCGGTGTTTCCACGGCCGTCGTCACGATCGGCATCGCGCTGGCGTTCGGGGTACCGGCACTCGTTCAGGTGTATCGGTCGTTCCGATAGTCCACGACGAAACGAAATCGGCCGTCCGTAGACTGTGAGCGAGGCGCTTCGGAGACGATATCGCCGGGGACTGAACCGGTAGAAAAGCAGATCGAACGCCCGGAACTATCCAGAAACCGGAGCGTCCCGTGACGCCGGGACGATCCGCGTCTCGAATCACTTGACACCCGGGCGGTTCACGAGAGCAGGAAACCGGCCGTCAGTACGATCAGCAAGACGAGCATGAAGACGAGCTCGTGTTCGTCGGCGAACTCGCCGACCGGTTCGACGGTGTGACGGAGGAGCAACGCCCCGCCGACGATCCAGGCGGCGGCCGCAAGGATCGGAGAGGAGCGAACGATCACGAGCCCATAGAGGCCCATTAGAGCGATGATGCCGGCGTCGATTTTGACCTCGCGATCGACCGTCATCGGTAGGGTTCGTCGACGGAGGTGTTCCCTGTGGAACGTGAAACGCGGGACGATTTATATTGGCACATGATTGTTTTTAAATAGGGTCCTGGACAGGTTACGATCCGTATCATCAATACGACCCCGGCGTCTTATATTTTCCCTGAACCGGCGGCGCTGTTCGGTGTCTTCTCTGCTGTAGTTGGACAGGCGCACACTCCACCTTCAGGGCGGGAAGGACGTCACAAATCGCATAGCCAATCCAACGTTTAATATCTCTACGGGAGTATTGTCCCTTATACACAATATAATCGGAGACTGGGCGGCGTTCTGTCGTCCGGTCCGCCGATGAGCGGGAAGTCGGCGGTCATCGCCAAAGCGGCCGGAAACGTTCTGCCCGTTCCGCCACCGCGCTCGGTCTAACCGCCTTCGATCCGCCCGTACTCGAGATCCCTCGGGACGGAACGCTTTTAGAAGCGACGACGGATACTCCGATATGACGACGTTTCAGGTCACAGACGGGGTTTACGGGATCGACACTGGACTGTTCGGCGGATCGTTCACCGCCGTGTATCTCTTCGACGACGAGGAGCCGACGCTCGTCGACAGCGGGACGGAAGCGACGATCGAAACGGTGATCGCCGGTCTGACCGAACTCGGCGTTCCCCCCGAAGACCTCGAGAACATCGTCCTCTCGCACGTCCATACCGATCACGCCGGCGGCGCCGGATCGCTTTGCGAGCACGCTCCGGACGCGGACGTGTATATCCACGAGATGACCGCGCCGCATCTGGCCGATCCGACGGGGCTCATCGAGAGCAGCCGGCGGGCCATGGGCGAGCACTTCGAGGCGATGGGCGAACAGAAACCCGTGCCGGAAGCGAGTATCGTTCCCGTCTCAGACGAGGGAACGACGATCGATATCGGCACGAACAGCCTCGAACTCGTCTACGCTCCCGGTCACTCGCCGGACCATTTCGCCGTCTGGAACCCCGAGCGGAGGCTGTGTTTCACCGCAGAGTGTCTCGGCGGCTATCTGGGGGCCGCCGACTGCTGGGTCCCACCGTCGACGCTCCCGAACTTCGACGTCGCGGCCTCCGAAACCGCGATCGATCGGGTCGAAGCGCTCGACCCCGATCAGATCGTCTTCCCGCATTTCGGCGTCTGGCCGGATGATCCGGCGGCGGCGTTCGAGACCGCACGGGGGGAACTGCACCGCTTCGACGACCGGATCATGTCGCTCTACGAGCTGACCGGATCGGTCGAGGAAACGCGGGCCGCCGTCGGTGACGAACTGCTCGATATCGCCCCGCCGTACGACGAGCAGGTGGCGTCCTTTTACGTGGGGCTCATCACCGACGGATATCTGAAGTACAACGGCGTCGACGTATGAGCGACCGGGACAACGTCCGGCTGGCGATCGGGTATGGTCTGGGCGCTGGGCTGGTGCTCGCGGGGCTTTTGGTCCTTCTCAACTGGCTCGCGGGCTGGCTCGTCGGGTTCGAGCTCAGCGGCGTGATCGTCGGGGCGGTGATCGTCATCGGTGGGGTGGCGATCGCGGTCCTCAACGCGTTCAAGATGGATCGGGAGACGGTCTCCGCGATCGAGGATCCTGACGAGTAAACGGGTCCCGTTCCGGCAGGAATTAAACGACCCGGCGTCTCTGTCCGGTATGAACTGGAACACGCTCGAATGTCCCAGGTGTGGGGAGAGAGATCAGTTCCTCCTCTCGGATAAAAAGAGAATTCAGCTCCGGAAGTGTTCGGCCTGTGAACACTGGTTCCTCATCGAGGACCCCGAAGACGAAAGCGAGCCGTACCGCCTCGAAAGCCTCGACCACCCGCCGACGTGCCCCGCGGAGGGCTGTGAGGAGGTCGTCCACTCGAGTGAGCTCCCGTCCCACATCATCGAAACCCACGACGGAGAGCTCCCCTGATCGGCGTCTCTTTCCTTCGGTCGGGTGATCAGTAGTTCCGATCGATGAGACTCCCGTCCGGGACGGTGACGTCGATCGGTTTCGTGTCCCCGGCGTTGACCGTCGACTCGCCCGAACACGCCGCGACGCCGACGAAGGCGTCCTGTTTCGCCTCGAACACGACCGTATCGCCCGGATCTGAGGTCGGCTCGGCGATCTCGATCTCGTGATCGGCGATCTCCGAGCGCATGAACACGTTCAGCGTCTCCTGGACGTCCCGCTCGAGGACTCCCTCACCGCTCAGTACCTCAGTGAGGTTCTCCCGACAGCCGCCTTCGCCCTCCTGGCCGTAGTAGTCACCGACCACCCAGTGGTTACACGGGGCGTACAGCATGTCGTGTATCCCACAGTCGTCCGAGACGAACTCGAGGATCGGCTCACCTTCGGTCGTATACAGCAGATCGCCGGTCGTCGGCCGGAGTTTCTTCTCCCGTCTGTAGGTGTACTTCGGCGAGAACCGCTCGGTGACGTCCTCGGCCGAGAAGGCGACGAGATCGGCGACCTGCCGTCCGTTCGGATCCGTTATCTCGAACGCTTCGCCAGCCTCGACGCGAAACGACGCTCCTCGCTTCTCGGGGATACGTTCGGTCAGCATGTCCGTCACGTCCAAGCGGACCGACATAAATCATGGCGTCGGTGGACAGATGGGGCACCGAAAAAAGACCAAGACAGTCAGCGTCGAACGTTCTTGACATGCCACTGTATTTCGAGGACTTGACCGTCGGCGACCGATATGCGGTCGGCGAGTACACGATCGAGAAAGCGGAACTCATCGAATTCGCCGAGCAGTTCGATCCCCAGCCGTTCCACGTCGACGAGCAGGCGGCCGAAGCGTCCATCTTTGGCGAGTTGGTCGCCAGCGGGCTCCACACGCTCTGTCTGTCCGTCCGGCTGTTCGTCACCGAGTTCGTCAAAGGCAGCGAGAAACTGGAGAGCATGGGCGGATTCGGAATGGACGAACTCCAGTTTCACGAGCCGGTTCGGCCGGGAGAAACCCTCGAACTCGAAATCGGAGTCAAAGAGAAGACACCCTCCGAGAGCCGTTCGGACCGGGGCTACGTCGAGTTCGAGTATCGAACCTATACCGATCGAAAGGTGTTTTCGATGCGGTCGTACAACATCGTCGGCCGACGGGACGTCGACGCCTGAACCGGAGCGGTTCGGGAACATCCTTTTTTTGCGGACGGGGCGAACGGACGCTATGCGCTTCGAACTCACGGACACACAGAAGACACTCCGGACGGAGCTGCGGTCGTTCGCGACCGAGGAGATCGCCCCGATCGCAGCCGGGGCCGACCGTACCGGGGAGTTTCCCGACGGGATCCTCTCGACGCTGGGTGAGATGGGTATCACCGGACTGACACTGCCCGAAGCGCACGGCGGCGAAGGGGGTGGCCTCGTCGAACTCGTCGTCGCCGTCGAGGAACTCTCGGCCGCGATGATGCCGATCGCCAGCGCGCTTTCGCTCCATCTCGGCGTCGCAACCGTGATCGAACGCTTCGGATCCGCGGCGCTCAAACGCGAACTTCTCCCCGAGATGGCCCGCTACGAGACTGTCGGAGCGCTCGGGTTCTCCGAGGACAACGCCGGCAGTGACAAATCCCGACTCGAAACGACCGCCGAGCGCGACGGCGACGAGTGGGTGCTCTCGGGACACAAACGGTGGGTGACGAACTTCTTCGATGCGGATCACGTCCTCACGTACGCCAAAACCGGTCCGGACAGCGCGGCACCGCACAATGTCACCGCGTTTCTCGTCCCGACGGACGCCTTCGAGGTCGATCACGTCTGGGATACCCTTGGGGCGCGGGCACTCAAATCGCCACGGGTGACGCTGTCGCAGGCTCGGGTCTCGGACGACAGACGGGTCGGCGCGATCGACGAGGCGGCCGTCGAGCGCGGAACCGTTTATAACGGCGTCAACGTTCCCGCTCGGGCCGTCGGCATCGCCCGGGCCGCCCTCGAGGACACGGTGGCGTATACGGCCGACCGTGAACAGTTCGACCGGCCGATCGGCGAGTTTCAGGGCGTCGGCTGGCGGGTAGCGGAGATGGCCCGCCGTGTCGAATCCGCCCGGTTGCTCACGCTCCGGGCCGCCGACCGGGCCGACCGGGGGCAGGATCCGAGCCGCGAACTGGCGATGGCGAAGATCGACGCGACCGAGGCCGCCGTCGAGGTGACGAACGAGGCGGTACAGCTTCACGGCGGGGTCGGCTATACGGCCGCCGCGGACGTCGAGCGGTATCTCCGTGATGCCCGGCTTTTGACGATCGCCGGCGGACCGAACGAGCTTCACAAAAACACGCTCGCCGACGCCGTTTACGGGCGGTGAGTCGCCCGGGGCGTCCTCACGGCAGCGCCGACTCGGGAACGACGCCGTTCTCCCAGCCACGGGCGTCGTAGTACTCTTTGATTCCTTCCTGGAGGCCGGGGACGTCGTACGGGAGGGTGTCGTCGCCGGCGTCGAAACCGCGCTGGTTGTTGAAGTGTCGCTCGAGCGTGACCGTTCGGGCGCCGACCTCGAGCAACTCCCCGAAGTCGGCACCGAAAAGCGCCTCGTAGCGCTCCGGCGTCATGTAATCACGCGAGAACTTACAGACGATGCCGGTGTCGTTGAGCGCCATCAGGTTCTCGCGTTCGACGAGCGCGTCGGCCTTCCCGGTCGCACCGTTGGGGTCGAGCGCGTCCTCCTCGGGGACGAGGGGATACTCGACCGAGTAGAACGTGGCGTACATGTGATCGGCGCCACGGTTGGCGACGGCATACGAGAGCCCCTGTCCGTGGAGGACGCGTCCCTCGTGGGCCGCGAAGTCCATCCCCTTCACCGACCAGTTCTCGACGCCGAGCTCGTCGTGACAGCGGTCGATCCCCTCCGCGAGGGCGTCGCCGATCCCCTCTCGATAGGCGATCTTCTCGACGAGGTCGTGGATCAGCTCGTTGTTACCGAACTCGTCTTCGCTCGAGAGATACGCCGCGATCGTGTTACCCGCCGAGATCGAATCGAGGCCGTACCGATCGCAGAGCTCGTTGGATTTCATCACCTCGACGATGTCGTCGACGCCGGAGTTCGAGCCGAACGCCATCGCGACCTCGAACTCCGGGCCCTCGGTTTCGACGCCGGCTTCCTCGTCCCTGGTGGGCAGCTTACACGCGAACGCGCAGGCCGAACAGGTCCCTTTCTTGTACTTTTTCTTCTCGATCGCGTCGCCGTTGATTCCCTCGACGCCCTCGAACGTCTGCTCGGAGAAATAATAGGAGGGGAGTCCGTTGACCTCGTTGGCCAGATCCATCACGGCGACCGTCCCCTGGCGTTTCATGATGTGGTCGTCCGTGGCCGCCTCGCGGTGGATCTCCGCCTGCGTCGCCGGGATCTCGATCTCCGGCGCCGAGTCGCCGTCGACAGTGATCGCCTTGACGTTCTTCGACCCCATCACGGCACCCAGCCCGCCGCGACCGAACGCGCGGTCCTTCGTGGTCATGATCGAGGCGAACCGGACCCCGTTCTCGCCGCCCGGACCGATGACCGCACTCTGGTCGCTCTCGATCCCGTGTTCGGCCTCGAGATACTCGACGGTCTCCGGGACGGTCGCCGCCTCGAGGTCGGGAACCGCCTCGAACTCGACGCCCTCGTCGGTGACGTGGACGATCGTGAGCTCCTCCGCACGGCCCGTCAACTCGAGGGCGCTATAACCCGTCTCCGCGAAGTTTCGGGACATGAACCCACCGGCGTTCGAGGAGGCCAGCCCGTCCGTCAGCGGCGAGACGGCCGTGGCGTTCATCCGCCCGGTGAAGCTCATCTGGGAGGCCTGCATCGGGCCGGTGGTGAAAAACAGTCGGTTGTCGGCGCCGAGGGGATCGGCGTCGAACGGGATCCGATCGTGTGCGAGCTTTGTCGCGAGTCCCCGACCGCCGATATACTGTTTCCGTTCGTCTTCGATGTCCGCCTCGGTCGTCGTCTTTCCGTCGAGATCGACGGTCAACAGCGGACCTTTGCTGTGTAGCATACCTCAAGTAGGTTCGCCGACCCGCATAAAGTTTCATCCAACCCGCGGAGCCGGACGAATACGGTTTTCTTATGCGGCCGAGTACCGGTTCGCATGAACCCGACCGACGAGTGGTACGACGTACGACAGTTGACGGACCGCAGTTACCGCATCACCGAGGCCGAACGGTACGGGGCCTTCCTGCTTGAAGGGAACGAACGATCGGTCCTCGTCGACGCGGGGATCGGCGTCGGCGATCTATACGGGCTGGCGAGCGATCTCGTCGGGACGCCGATCACGCTCGTGCTCACGCACACCCATTGGGATCACATCGGGGCGGCCGCCCAGTTCGACGACGTCCGGGTGAGCCCGGCCGAACTCCCCGCCGACGGTCGTGTCGGGATCGACAGCATCTCCGGAGAGTTCGTCGACCGACCGGCGCAGTTTTCCGAACGTTGGCTCGAAGGGGGCAACGGATTTCCCGACGGCGTCGATCCCGAGACGTACACGATCGACCCCGTCGATGCGGCCGCGTTGCCCGCCGACGGATCGATTGACCTCGGCGATCGAAGCCTCGAAACCGTTCCGCTCCCCGGACACTCCCCCGGTCACGTCGGCTTTCTCGATCCCGCGACGGACACGCTCTACGGCGGGGACGTGCTGCATTACGGTTGCGGTCTCTATCTCCACTTCGAAGGCAGCGATCTCGAGGCGTGTATTGACTCCCTCGCTCGGGTCCGAACGTTGCACGAGGCGGACGCCTTCGAGACGCTCGCGACCAGCCACAACGAACCGCTGTCCGGCGGGGAACTCTCGATCGTCGAAGCGCTTCTCGAGGGCCTCAAGGGGATCGCGGCCGACGAGCGCGAATACAGGATCGTCGAGACGGACTGGGGGACCGCCAGGTCCTACCGGATCGCCGGGGCGGAGGTTCTCACGGGAGACCCCTGAGCGCCCGACGTTCTCGGTGTTTCCTACCAACACAGCGTGGGCTTCACGGTTTTGTTCGTGGGAGGACGGCAGTCCGTCGCCGAAACCGTTAGGCGGCCGTCGAGGGAAGCGAAACTATGCGAACCGACACACACCGAATCGGGTCGGCTGGGGGACTCGCGATCGGCCTCAGGGAGCGGTCGGCGGCCGATCCGGACGCCGCGGTCGTCTTCGTTCACGGAGCGACCTACGCCGGTCGTGCGGCGTTCGATCCCCGCGGCGCGCCCGAGTACTCGTGGCTGGTATGGGCGGCAAACGCCGGCCGGGCGGCGTTCGCGGTCGATCTCCGCGGCTACGGCGACAGCGACCGCCCGCCCGGAATGGATCCGAGAGACGAACGTGAACCGATACCGGCGCGTGCCTCCGAGGCGACGGCGGACGTCGCCGCCGCCATCCGTTTCGTCCGAGATCGGCACTCGTGTCCAGTTCACCTCGTCGGTACCTCCTGGGGGACGATGATCGCCGGCCGGCTACTGACCGGGGACGACGCCCCGAACGTCGCCTCGCTCACACTTTATGCGCCGGTCTTCGAGCCGGACCCGTGGCTCTTGGACGGGATGGGGGCTGATCCCGAGCCGACCCGAACGGTGACGCGAGCGGAGGCGAAAGCGAGGTGGGACGAGCAGGTCCCGACCGATCCCCCGGCCGCGATCAGAGACGGGACGGCCGGTTCGGACCCGGTCTTCGAGGCGTTCTGGGACTCGCTCGTCTCGTCGGGACAGGGGGCCGAAAGCGGGGACGCGATCGTCGCCCCGAACGGAACGCTCGTCGATCTGGCCGAAGCCGCCGCCGGAACGGCTCCCTACGACCCCGAAACGATCGACGCTCCCACGCTCGTCGTCCGGGGCTCGCTCGATCCGACCGCAACGAGGGCGGATGCCCTCCGACTCTACGATCGGCTTTCCGTTCCGGACGGCGAAGCGATCTACACAGAGATCGACGGCGGGACGCATTTCCTTCATCTCGAGCGGCGGCGGAAAGCGCTCTATCGGACAGTCGATTCGTTCCAGTCGGGGGTCGACGGCGTCGATGCATGAAAGACAGCTCCGAGAGACTCTAGACCGCCCATTTCTTGTCGTCTCCTGTCGAAGCGCCGACCGATGATGCACGCGGACGGCCGAAACGTCCTTCTCGTCGTCCTCGATACCGTTCGGAAGGACCGTCTCACCCCGTACGGCTACGAGCAGCCGACGACACCGACGCTCGGGGCCTTCGCGAACGAAGCCCGTGTGTACGAGGAGGCGATCACACAGGCCCCCTGGACGCTGCCTGCTCACGCGTCGCTTTTCACCGGCCGGTACCCTTCCGAACACACGGCGACGCAGGAATCGCCGTCCCTCCCCCGTGGAACCGGGACGCTCGCGTCGGCGCTTTCGGCGTCCGGGTACAGAACTGCGTGTTACTCTTCGAACGCTTGGATCACGCCCTACACCCGCCTAACGGCCGGGTTCGACGAACACGACAGTTTCTTCGAGGCGCTGCCCGGCGGGACGGTCCCGGCGGCCGCGGCGACCCTCTGGCAGCGGCTCACCGAGGGGCGGTTCCGGCCGCTGGCCGATCGGCTCGTTGAGGCCGGCAACACGCTCCACGAACGGCTGGCCGGAAGCGACGACTCGAGGACGCCGGCCGTGATCGACCGGACGCAAGCGTTCATCGAAGGTACGAACGGCCGGTGGTTCGCGTTCCTCAACCTGATGGACGCCCACCTGCCGTACCGTCCGCCCGAACGGTACCGGAAGCGGTTCGCCCCGGACGTCGACCCGGATTCGGTCTGTCAGAACTCGAAGGTCCACAACTCGGGCGCTCGGACGGTCCCCGAGGCGGAGTTCGATTCGATCCGTGGGCTGTACGACGCCGAAATCCGTCACATGGACGCCGAACTCGGCCGGCTGTTCGCGTACCTGAAACGGACCGGCCGGTGGGAGGAGACCGTCGTGATCGTCTGTGCGGACCACGGCGAACTGCACGGCGAGTTCGGCCTCTACGGCCACGAATTCGCCGTCTACGACCCGCTCGTGAACGTTCCGCTTTTGATCAAACACCCCGATCTGGAGGCTGGGCGGGACGATCGGGTCGTCGAGTTGCTCGATCTCTACGATACGGTGCTGGAGAGCGCCGCGGCGACGGACGGACCGGACCGACTCGGCGGACGAGCCTTCGAACCGGGGCGATCGCTGCTCTCTCCCGGCCGGCCGATCCCGGACGGCGAGTACGCCTTCGTCGAGTACCACCGTCCGATCGTCGAGCGCCGACAACTGGAGACGAAAGCCAAGCGGGCGGGGATCGAGATCGAAACCGGGTCGCGGTTCGACTCCCGGATGTGTGCCGTCCGGAGCGCCGACGCGAAGTACGTCCACAACGAGCGCTTCTCCGACGAGGCGTACGAACTCGGCGACGGGCAAACCGAGCGGGAACCGATCGATCCCGACGGTCCCGTGGCGACCGAGCTCTCGAGCGTCCTCGAGCGGTTCGACGAGCGTGTCAGTTCGGCGTGTATGGGCCCGACGGAAGAGGAACGCGACGACGATGGGAGGGTGGCGCTCGAGGAGATGGACGGCGCGACCCGCCGCCGGCTTCGCGAATTAGGTTACCTGTAGCCGGCGGCCGAAAGCTACCGAAGGTTCCGGCCGGTCTCCCAGGCCCGGAGGAGCCGCGCCATCGTCGCGTTGACCGGTGCGTCGATCCCGTTGGCTCCGGCACGGCGTTCGACGTGGCCGTTGATCGAGTCCACCTCGGTCCGGCGATCGGCGAGCACGTCGGCGTGCATCGACGACGTGTTCTCGGCGGTCGCCCCGGCGACGCGGGCGAGCGAGCCCCGGGCCGTCTCTTCCGCCAGCGAGACGCCTTCGGCTTGGGCGACCACCGCCGTCTCTCGGGCCGCCTCGCTCGCGACGGCGTTTGCGTCGCCGTCGAGTACGGCCCCGTTTTCCAGGCGGGCCAGCGCGGTCGTCGCGTTGAGGCCGGCGTTGATCGCGAGCTTTTCCCAGAGTCGCTCCGGCATGTCTTCGGCGACAGTCGTGGGGATTTCGGCGGTCTCGAAGGCGTTCCCGATCCGGTCGGCGAGCGGCGAGGCGCCGCCGCCGACGGGACCGAGTGTCACGCGGCCGACACCGTTGCATCTGACCTCGCCCGGTCCGACGTGAACCGCCCCGTAGGTGCAAGTGCCCGCGAGCACCGTCGCGTCGAGTCGATCGGCGAGGATCGATTCGTTTCCGAGGCCGTTCTGGACGGAGAGACACGCCCCGAGTTCACAGTCGGCAAGTGCATCCGCCGCCGTTTCGGTATCGAACGATTTCACGCAGACGACCGCGAGATCAGCTGACTCCGGCGGTTCAGTTCTGGCGTCCGGTCGAACGGTCGTCTCGATCTCGCCGGTGATCCGGAGTCCGTCCGTCCGGATCGCGCGAACGTGGGGCTCGCGACCGACGAGCGTTACGTCGTGGGCGCGAGCGAGCAGCCCGCCGAGGAGACTTCCGAGACTCCCCGCGCCGAAGAGAACGATCTCCATACCGAGCGTTCCTCGCCGGGACGCAAAACAGTACTGCCCGACTAGCTGCTTCCGTCCGTGCGATCCCGTATCGCACGTCTTTCCGGGTGATACCAAAGCAGTCCTAAAGGGGCAGGGAGTACTCTGAGCCGTGTCGGCCAGGGATACTGAGCAGGGAGCCATCGATCGTCGTGGAAGGGCGCTGGGAACGCTCGCGTTCGGCACGATAGCGCTTTTGGCCGGGCAGTTCGTCGTCTCCCCGCTGTTGCCGAGGATCACCGAGGCGTTCTCGATCACTTCCGGGGTGGCCGGAGCGGCGCTGACTGCGATGTGGGCCTGTGCGGCCCTCTCGATGTATCCCGGCGGCCGACTCTCGGATACGCTCGGCCGCCGGCCGGTACTGGTGGCGGCCCTCGTCGTCGCCGCGGTGGGGCTCGGACTCGTGGCGGTCGCGCCGAACTTCCCGGTGTTCGTTTCGGGATTGATGTTGCTCGGAGTCGGGATCGGGCTCTACGAGCCGACGAGCATGGCGACGGTCGCGGACCTGTTCACGGCCAAGCGAGGACGGGCCTACGGCGTTATCTCCGCCTCGTACAACGTCGGTAGCGGCGCCGCCGCCGGGGTTGCGATCGTCGCGTTGTGGCTCGGGAACTGGCGGCTCTCCTTTCTGCCGATCGCCGCGGCCGCGGCACTCGCCGCGTTCGGCGCACACCGACTGCTCACGGCGAGCTACGCGCCGCGATGGGTCCGGCTGCGGCCGACCGAGTCGTTCCGCCGTGTCTTCGTGACGAAAGAGCTCCGGTATCTGCTCGTGCTGTTCTGTTTCAACATGTTCCTCTGGCAGGGCTCGATCAGCTTCTTTCCGACCCTGCTCCAGACGGATCTCGGCATCTCGCCGACGCTTTCGACGCTCGCGTTCGCGTCCATCTTCGTCACCGGGTTGGTCGTGAGCCCGACCGTCGGCGTTCTCGGTGATCGACTCGGTCATCGACGCATCGGGCTTTTCACCCCAGTCATCGGCCTGCTCGGGCTCGGACTCGTCCTCGGCGTCCCCACGACGGCCGGACTCGCGATCGGGACGATCCTCTTTGCGGTCGGCATGGTCACGTTCTGGCCGGTCATGACGGCCGATCTTGTCGGCGTCCTCTCCGATGAGACGATGGGGGCGGATTACGGTATCACGCGGGCGCTCTTTTACGGTGCCGGCAGCCTCGGGCCGACGTACGTCGGCGTCGTCGGCGAACGGTTCACGTTCGTCGTGGCCTATGCGGGACTCGGTCTATGTTTCGTCTGTTCGGCGCTCCTTTTCGTTCAGTTGGCGCGAATGAGCGATCGAGCGGAGTGATCCCTTTAGTACACCTAGATCGGGATCTCGATCCAATGGCCTAGAGTCGCTGATTCACTGTCAATAAATCAATCAAAAATTTGACTTTCTGAATCATACAAGTTAGATAACATCTTAGATCCTGCGTCGATATCTTTCGCTTTCTGTATCACGGAACCGTTTGAGTCAGTCGTTTTTGTGGCGAATGTCGGATTTTCTCGACGACTGGGAGATTCGGATCGGATACACAGCGTCGAACTGATGTATTCCGTGTAAAGACGTTAAATGGCCAAAAGATCGGGGATCGGAGGTCGAAAAACCGACAGCCGGCCGAGAAAATAATGTACGTAAATAACAATACTCTGTAAAGTGAGATGTCGGAACGAAACTGGAGCTAAATGTCCCGCCCACCGTCGACCTCCAGCGCCGTTCCGGTGATCATCTCGGCGTCGTCGCTGGCCAGGAAGGTCGCGGCGGCGGCGACGTCTTCGGGTTCGGCGAGTCTGCCCATCGGGATCGTCTCCTGCATCGAATCGACGCTCAAATCGCCGGCGGCGAACTCCTGGAGCATCGGCGTGTCCGTCGCTACCGGGCAGACGGCGTTGACGCGGATCCCGTCGTCGGCCAGCTCGTGGGCGAGCTGTTTCGTCAGGCCGACCATTCCCGCCTTCGAGGCGACATAGGCCGAAAGGCCGGTCCGCGGCCGGATCGCGGCCGTCGAGGCGGTGTTTATGATCACGCCCCCGTCGGCCTTTCTGAGCTCGGAGACGCCGTGTTTCGCCCCGAGGAAGGCGCTTTTGAGGTTTATATTCTGTATGCGATCCCACGTCCCTTCGGTGACGTCCTCGACGGGCGTCGACTCCTGGGGGATCCCGGCGTTGTTGTGCAGTACATCGAGTCCTCCGAATTCCTCGACAGCACGGTCGATCATCGACTCGACGTCCCCGGCTTCGGAAACGTCCGCGACGTGGGAGGCGGCGCGTCCGCCTGCTCCCGCTATCAGCTCGGCCGTTTCCTCGGCGGCGTCGGGATCGATGTCGACGACGAGGATGTTCGCCCCCTCCGTGGCGAACCGGCGTGCCGTTGCCCGTCCCATCCCCGATCCGGCGCCGGTGACGACCACGCTCCGGTCTTCGTGTCGCATTGTTTCCGGACGTACCGCCCCTCGTTATATCAACCTTTATCCTGTTCCTGTCCACAGTCGCGACCGAACTCGCACGCGGTGAACAACCGAAGCGAAACGACACTAGGCCGGTCGTTTCGTGGGAATTGGAGGTATTTTTATATATTTCGTGGTCAAATTTGCCGCTGATGTACGAGAAGATACTCTTTCCGACCGACGGGAGCGACGGATCGAACGCCGCCCTCGAACACGCTATCGATCTCGCGAAACGGTACGACGCGACGTTACAGGGGTTGTACGTCGGCGATCAGCGGAGCTATGCCGGGATCGCCGGCGATATGGACCGCGAGAAGATACGGGAGGCACAGGAGTCGCTGGGGGAAGAGGCGCTTGAGACGGTCATCTCGGCCGCCGAAGCCGGCGGCGTAAACGTCGAGACGACCCGGAGTATCGGGCTCCCCGCCGAGGAGATCATCGAGACGATCCGTGCGGACGGGGTCGATCTAGTCGTGATGGGCACACAGGGTCGAACGGGAGTCAAACGGGCGCTGCTCGGCAGCGTCGCGGAGTCTGTCGTCCGACAGAGTCCCGTCCCGGTTCATCTGGTCCCGTCCGAGTAGGGCGGTCATCGGGCCATCCCGGACGTCAACATTCATTACTGCTCGGACGCTCGGTTTTCGCATGGAACGCCCAGTAGCGCAACTGGAGAGTACCGACCTTCTGATCGGCGGTGACCGAAGACCGGCGAGCGACGGCGCGACGCTGACGACGGTGAACCCGGCGACGGGTGAACCGTTGGCCGAGGTGCCGTCGGCGAGTGCGGTTGACGTCGACGATGCGGTTTCGGCGGCCCGGACAGCGTTCGAGGAGTGGCGCACCGTCGATCCCGACGAGCGGGGACGACTCGTCCACCGGGTCGCCACGACGATCCGCGAGCACGCCGAGGAGCTGGCACGACTCGAGAGCGCGGATCAGGGCAAACCGCTCTCGCAGGCCGAAAGCGACATCGAAGGCGCGGCCAGATACTTCGAGTACTACGCGGGAGCGGCCGACAAAATCGAGGGCAAGAGCATTCCGGTCGGATCCGACCAGGTCGACTACACCGTCAGAGAGCCCTACGGTGTCAGCGGCCAGATTACGCCGTGGAACTTCCCCGGGAACCTCTTCGCGAGAGGGGTCGCGCCGGCGCTCGTGGCCGGCAACGCCGTCGTCGTGAAACCCGCCGAACAGACGCCGCTGTCGACGATCCGGCTGGCCGAACTGTGTGAAACGGTCGGGTTTCCGGACGGGTTGGTCAACGTCGTGACCGGTTACGGGGAGCCGACCGGCCAGGCGCTGAGCGAACACGACGGCGTCGACCAGCTTACGTTCACCGGAAGCGTCCCGACCGGGAAACACATCATGCGTACCGCCGCCGACAACGTGACGCCCGTGACACTGGAACTCGGCGGCAAGAACCCGGCGATCGTCTTCCCTGACGCCGATCTGGATGCGGCCGCCGAGTGGATCACGACGGGGATCTTCACCAACGTCGGCCAGATCTGTTCGGCCGCCGACCGGGTGCTCGCACACGAATCGATCCACGACGAACTCCTCGATCGAATCGTCGAGATCGCCGAGGGATACACGGTCGGTTCCGGCCTCGAGGACCCTGACATCGGCCCGCTCGTCTCCGAGGACCACTTCGGGAAAGTCTCCGAGTATCTGGACGTCGGCCACGCGGAGGGCGCGACGATCGCGACCGGCGGCGAGACGATCGATCGCCCCGGCTACTTCATCGAACCGACGGTGTTCGCCGACGTCGACCGGAACAGTCGGCTCGCCCGGGAGGAGATCTTCGGCCCCGTTTTGGCGACGCTGTCGTTTGCGGACACGGAGGAGGCACTCGAGATCGCCAACGGCGTCGACTACGGGCTCGTCGCCGGCGTGTTCACGAACGACCTGACCCGGGCCCATCGGTTGGCACAGCGGCTCGAGGTCGGAAACGTCTACATCAACAAGTGGTTCGGCGACACGAACCAGACGCCGTTCGGCGGGTACAAAGACAGCGGCATCGGCCGCGAGAAGGGGCTTGAAGCGCTCGACTCGTACCTTCAAACGAAGAACGTCGCGATCGAACTCGGCGACGGGACCGACCTTCCGGGCGCCTGAACGGAGCCGTTTCGCTTTTTATCGGAAATAAATCCGCCTCGTTAGTCCCCGTGAGCCGGGTTCAACGCAGCCCGGGTGACGCCTCGGGTGTCGGATTCTGCGAGCGCGTCGTCGACGTCCATGAGGTCGAAGTGGGCGTCGATGAGATCCTCGTAGGGGTATTTGTCGACGTTCCGCTCGAGGAACCGGAGCGCGCGCTTGAGATACCACGGCTGGTATCGGACGGCCGACTCGATCGTCAGCGCTTTCCGCGTCAGCGATCCGGGATCGAACTCGGTCAACTTCCCCGGACTGACGTTTCCGATCTCGAGATACCGGCCGCCGTCACGGAGCAGGTGGATCCCCTCGGAGAAGGCGTCCGGAACGCCCGCGACCTCGACGCCGACGTCCGCGCCGACGCCGTCGGTGAGTTCGCGGACCCGCTCGGCGCGCTCGTCGACGGTCCCGTACTCCCGGAAGTCGATGACGTGATCGGCGCCGAACTCCCGGGCGCGATCGATCCGGCCGTCGATCCCCTCGATGACGATCGTCTCGGCGCCGCGTTCCTGGGCGATGGCGATGGTGTTCAATCCGAGGCCGCCGGCACCCTGAACGACGACCGTGTCGTCGTACTCGATGCCGACCTTGTCGATGCCGTACAGCATCTGTGAGAGCGCGCAGTTCGCCCCGGCGGCGATCGAGGGATCGAGGCCCTCGGGGACCTTATAAAAGTACTGCTGGGGGTGGATGAAGTAATGCGTCGCGAACGTGCCGTGGAAGTGCGGCGGTTCCTCCGGCGGCTTCGACCAGTTCTCGTAGGCTCTCTCACAGAGGTTGAACTGGCCCTGTTGACACGACGGACACCGCTGGCAGGTGATGTAGTACGCCGGCGCGACCAGATCACCCTCCTCGATCGGATCGCCCGCGTAATCCGTCTCGACGCCCTCGCCGAGTTCTTTCACCCGACAGAGGACCTCGTGTCCGAGGACGCCATCCTTCACTTCGGGGTGGTGGCCCCGCCAGATGTGGAGTTCCGAGCCACAGACGTTGGCCTGCTCGACTTCGGTCAAGACCGCCCCCGGCTCCGGCTCCGGGACCTCGTACTCTTTGATTTCAACGTTCTCCGGTTCGGATAGATACGCCAGTTTACCGGTGGGTCTGTCTCCCATACCCGGAGGTTCTGCCAGCACTGTCTTCAATTTTTTCCTGGCCCCCGTTCGTCCGGTCACTCCACGAGCGGCGCCGGCGGGTTCTTCGAGAGGTGGTCCTCGTAGAACTCCTTTATCACCTGGATCTCCTCGACTTTCGCGGTCCGGCGCGTGAGATCGCTGACCGCGAGGCTCTCCTCGAGCGAGCCGTTATCGATGATCCAGTAGGGCGTGTAGACGAGTTCGAGCTTGTCGATCTCGTACTCGTTGATCTTCAACGCACGGTAGTTCCGGGAGATGTAATCGAAGATCCACACGTTCCACTCGTCTCTGGCCTCGGTTTCGGTGATTTGTGGCTCGATCCTGACGGCGGGGTCGACGTCCTGTGTGTGTCGGTCCGGCAGCTCGACGTCGACTTCGCCGATGCTACCGGAGACGGCGTCGACCCCGGCGAGGAACTTCCGGGATTCGGTGTTCCGGAGCCGCTTGTACACCACCGACGTGTAGAGAATGTAATCGGGGTAATAGACGATATAGACGTTCGGATCGGTCTCGATACCGCCGACGCCGAACCGTTCCGCGATGACGGACCGGAGATACCGCGTCGCGCTTAGGTTCCGCGTGTGCTCGAGAGCTTCCTCTTTGTTCAGGTGTCGATCGAACGTCCTGATCTCCATACGCGCTTCAACGAGGAGCGACGAAATAAACCGCACGACAGAACGCGGTGCGACACCGCCGGTTGCTGGACTCCTGAAACGCAGCGCAAAAAAGAACGCGTCGGTCGAAACGATAGCCCGATCAGTCGTCGGTCGGAGCCGGGTCGTCGGGACCGGCCGTCGGCGTCCCGTCGCCCTGCTCCATCAGTCGGTCCTCGGCGGCGAAGACCTTATCAAGGACCTCGTCGGACGGCGGGTCCGTGACGAAGCTCACGCCGAACGTCACGATGACGCTGACGATCCAGCCGATCCCGGTCGAGGCGAACGGGTTCGCGTTGAACGGGTAGACACCCTCGAACAGGCCGGCCTGCGGGCCCAGATGCAACAGGAAGAAGACGATGAATCCGAGGATCGTCGCGGCGTACACCGCCGGTACCGTCGTCCGTCGCCACAGCGCCCCGACCATGTAGGGGCCACCGAACGACGAGATGATGCCGCCGATACCGGTCCAAAGCAGTATCACGAGGAACTCCGGTGGCGTGATCACGGCCGCCACGGCGGCAACGACGATGACCACCGTCGACGCCCGGGAGATGAGAAGCGACCGCTGTTGGACTTTCTCGCTTTCGGGGTCGCCGCCCTTCCAGGGGACGTAGGACTTCCGGTAGAGGTCGTTCGCGAAGATCTGCGAGAGTGCGATGACGAGCCCGTCAGCCGTCGAGATGATCGCACTCAGGATCGCGATGCCGAGGAAGGCGGCGAAGATCGGATGGAAGTTCTCGACGAACAGCGTCGGGATGACCGCGTCTGGATCGTTGACTTCGATCCCCTGTGCCGCGCCGAGCACGCCGCCGAGATACATCAGCGGTAGGACGATGCCGACGAGCGACGCCGCCAGCATGAACCGCCGGATGTATCGGTTGCTCTTGATAGCGAAGAACTTGTTCCCGAGGTGGGGCTGTGCGGTGAACCCGATGTGGGCGACGAACAGCAGTATGATCGCCCACCAGCTGTGGAACGTCGGCGCCTCTGTGTCCGTATGCGTGTCCCACTGATTACCGCCATCGAGCGCCGCGTTGACGGCGTTGATACCACCATCGAGACCGTACCCGATCGCGAACATGATGACGATCAGGATCGTGATGCCGACCATGATCGCGCCCTGAACGGCGTCGGTCAGGATGTCGGCGTGGGAACCGCCCAACGCCAGGTACAAAAGCAGGATGCCGCCCGCGACCCAAATTCCGATGCTGTACTCGACGTCGAGGATGACGTCGAACATCCAGCCGGCCGCGGAGATCTGTGCCATCGCATAGAAGATCAAAAACACCGACAGGACCGCGGTGAGAACGCGGATCCCAGGTGCGTCGAACCGATCTCCGAGGAAGTCAGGCACCGACTGTGAATTGAACCGATCGCTGACCTTCTTCGAGACGCGGGCGACGATCAACATCCCGCCAAAGATACCGATCGGGTAGATCATCGCGTAGTAGCCGGCCTTGAACCCGTTGGCGTAACCGAGACCGGGGATGCTCATGAACGTCGCGCCGCTGGCGACGGTCGCCGCGTAGGCGAACGCGAGCGCGAGGAAGCCGAAGCCACCTCTCGCCGTCGCGTACTCGTCTTGGGCGCTTTCCCCGCCGACGCCGCCTTGGACGCGTCGGTATCCCCAGAGGCCGAACGCCATCATGAGCCCGACGTACGCGATGAGGAATATCCAGCCCCATCTGACTACTGCGCCCTCCGCAACGGTATCCTGCTGAAGGATGATCTGTTCTATCATGGCTTATGTTTGGGTTTCGCTCTCGAGTTGTTCGTTCCTCTTGTTCGTTTGATCCTGCTCTCGCTGCTCGAGGTACGGCTCGATCTTCACCACCCACAGGATCGCGAACAGTACGAAGCCGATCGACGTTATCGCCAGTATCTGTAGGACGTTCACACTCGGTATGGTAACAGTTATTTTATTTATTATTTTTGGTTTAGGGGGTATATATTTACGATGAAGCGACGGAAGAAATCACATGGCGTCGGGGAATGTTGTATACGGCCGAAGACACGGCGGGCTGGAGCGAGCCGACAGCCGTGTAGATCGGTGCCAGATGAACAAAGGTTTTATACGATTTGTGCAATCGACTGAACATGTCCACGGCGATCCCCCACCCGAGAGTATCGACCGAACCACCCCGAACGAACGGTAGGGGGCGGCAGTATCTGGCCGCGACGGAGCCGATACCATGACCGTACCGACCGACAGAACGAACGGCAACGTTCCGATCCGTACCGCCTCGGAGGCGGCGGCGATGGTTCCCGCCGAGGCCGGTCTCGCCGTGAGCGGGTTCGGCGGGGTCGGGTACCCGAAGGCCGTTCCGCTGGCGCTGGCCGAAAGCGATCGGGAACTATCGCTGTCGATCGTCAGCGGCGGCGGCGTCGGCGAGGAGATCGACACCGCGTTACTCGAGGCCGGCGCGATCGACCGCCGGTACCCGTTTCAGGCCGATCGGCGGATGCGCGAGGCGATCAACGACCGGACGGTCGCCTTTCACGACAGACACATCTCCCAGCTCGGCGACGAGGTGGCGTTCGGCCAGCTGCTTTCGGTCGACACCGCGGTCGTCGAGGCGGTCGCGGTCGGCCCCGACTGGTTGATCCCCTCGACGTCGATCGGGGCGACGCCCTCGTTCGTGGCCGCCGCCGACGAGTTGATCGTGGAACTCAACCGCGAACAGCCGATCGAGCTCGGACAGGTCCACGACATCTACGTCCGGGATCCGCCGCCGACGCGCGGATCGATCCCGCTCGATGGGCCGGGCGAACGGATCGGGACCGAGCGAATCGAGTTTCCCGAGGAGAAACTCGTCGCGGTCGTCGAGTCGGCGCGGCGCGACGACCCCTACACGTTCCGCGAACCGACGGAAACGTACGAGCGGATGGCCGGAAATCTCGCAAGGTTTCTCGATCGGGAACTCGAGACGAACTCCCTCTTCGACGAACGGGTCTGTCTGCAGTTCGGCGTCGGGAACCTCGGAAACGCCATCAGTCAGGCGCTCACGGACGTCCCGTTCGGCGACCGGGACGTCGTTTACTTCGGGGAGGTCTTCCAGGACGGATTGCTCGATCTCATCGACGAGGGACTGCTCGAATCGGCCAGCGCGACGTCGCTCGCGCTCTCGGCCGACGGACAGGAGCGGCTGTTCGACGACATCGAACAATATATATCGGACACGGTGCTTCGGCCGGCGGATATCTCGAACAGTCCGGCCCTGATCGATCGGTTCGGCGTCGTCGGTATCAACAGCGCGGTCGACATCGACGTCTACGGGAACGTCAACTCGACGCACATCGGCGGGACGGACGTCGTCAACGGGATCGGCGGGAGCGGCGATTTCAACCGGAACGCGCTGCTCTCGATCGTGGCTCTGCCCGCGACCGCGGGCGGGGGCGATATCTCCCGTGTCGTCCCCTTCGCGCGTCACGTCGATCACACGGAACACGACGTCGACGTCTTCATCACCGAACACGGAGTCGCCGACGTTCGGGGCTGTTCACCGACCGAGCGGGCCGAAGAGATCGTCAAACAGTGTGCCGACCCGCGGTTCGTGCCCGCGCTGGAGGCGTATCTCGATCGCGCGATGGAGGGTCCCGGACATCTCCCACAGGACTTCGAAACGGCCTTCGAGTGGGAGCGGTTCGGGTAGCCAACGACGGGTATTCGGGGCGAATGGATCGCGATTCGACGCGGGGAGAGTCACGGGAACCGGATGTTGAGTTCGATCTCGTTGACCGCGCCGAGGACCCGATTGGGGATCGTCCGCTCGAAACGCTCCTCTGTGAAGCGGTGTGACGGTCCTGTCACGCTGATCGCGCCGATCACCCGTTCGCCCGCGTCGAGGATCGGGACACCGACGGCCCGGATCCCTTCGGTGCTTTCACCGTCGTTCTGTGCGAACCCGCGGTCACGGATCGCTTCGAGTTCGGCCTCGAGGGCGTCCCGAGACGTGATCGTTTCGTCGGTCCGCTCCGGAAGACCGGCGGTCTCGAGGACCGCTTCCAGGCGTCGTTCGTCCATGAACGCCAAGATTGCCTTCCCGGCCGAGACCGAGTTCAGCGGGACGCGTTTGCCGACGCCGGAGTCGGTCTCGACCGCGTTCTCGCCGATCGACCGATAGACGTAGACGCCCCGGGCGTGCTCCTCGACGATGAACTGCGCCCGCTCGCCGGTTTTCTCGGCGAGGTCGTCCACCTTCGTGCGGATCAGTTCGGCCTGTGGCCACCGATCCCGGACGGAGCGTCCGAGCGTCAAGAACCGGAGCCCGAGATGGTACAGCGACCCGTCCTTGCTGACGTACTCTTCGTCCTCCAGTGTTCGCAGGTGTGCGTAAACAGTGCTTTTCGGCACGTCCAACTCCTTCGACAGCGCCGTCACGCCGATCGGCTCGTGTTCGGCCAGTGCCTCGAGGATCGACAGCAGTCGTCGATCCGATTTGATGCCGGGATCGTCGGCGCGTTGTCCCATAGTATTGGCAGTGATCGGAACAGTATATAAAGATTAACATGGTCGTACAGTATAAACTATTCCCAACCGGAGGCTGAAATCGAACGAGACTCCGAAACTCGACCTCGTTTCGACGGTCTACAGGTAGCGGCAGTTCGATAGTCTCCCCCGTGAGTACCGGCGACAAAGCCTGAATTCATGATTATCGTATACTGTCATCGAACAGTATAAACTTATTAGGATGTTCGCTTTTTCCGAGGGGGCATACTGCTGGCTGAATTAACGCACCATCACTTGGTTCAATACTCAAACAATATTATCGCTGTTACTAGACCGGTAATGCATCCCTGCTGTGAGAACAGAATCGATCGATCCGTGTGAACCGAATTCAGAGACGAGCAGGACGGAGACACTCACGAACCTTACGTATGATTTACAGAATTTATGACAGGAAAGTTGTAAAATCTTGATTCTCGCATCAACTGTCCCGATAAAACGAACCTAAACTTAACAAATCACGAGCTTAGTGTTCGTATTTTATGCTTTATTGTTTTAATTCGCAGTATTAAAACACACAATCAGATGCCGTCTGCTCTATGGCTCTGTCGTATTGGAGTCATTTATCTGTTAAAATTATACAAAAATTATAGAAAATTTGTTATTAAGGTCTCTTAATACGATATATAAGCCGACTCTATCGAACGGTACGCGAACGCTCGGGGCGAGGTCGGAAAACGCTTTCTGCAAAAAATAAAAATAGTCCAGACGTGTCTCTCCGTCGATGTCACAGCGATACGATGCCATCGTCCTCGGCGTCGGCGGGATGGGAAGTGCGACCGCGTACCATCTCGCCTCGAGGGGGTTCGAAACGCTCGGCCTCGAGCGATACGACATCCCTCACGCGATGGGTTCCTCTCACGGCGTCACACGGATTATACGGAAGGCACAGTACGAACATCCGGCGTACGTCCCGCTCGTCCGGCGGGCCTACGATCGCTGGCGGGAACTAGAGGAGGAGACCGGTAGAGACCTGTTGTACGTCACCGGCGGGATCGACGCCGGACCGCCGGGAAGTGACATAGTCGACGGCTCCCGTCGCTCCTGTGAGGAACATGACATCGAGTACGAGGTCTTCTCGGGCGAGGAGGTAAACGACCGGTTCCCGGGGTACGATCTCCCGGCCGACAACCGCGCAATATACCAGCCCGACGGCGGGTTCCTCGTCCCCGAACAGTGTATCATCGCCCACGTCGAAGCCGCCCAGGCCGAAGGGGCGGAGATCCGAGCGCGGGAGGCGGTCTCCGACTTCACGCCGCTTTCGGACGGCGGCGTCCGCGTGACGAGTTCGAAGGGGACCTACGAGGCCGACCGACTGGTCGTGACGGCGGGCGCGTGGGCGAAGAAATTACTTCCGGAACTGTCGGGACAGCTCGTCCCCGAACGACAGGTGCTCGGGTGGTTCCAGCCGAGCGATCCGGCGCTTTTCGACGCGTCGAACTTCCCGGTGTTCATCCACGACACCGGCGACACCCACTGGTATGGGTTTCCGAAACACGACGTGCCCGGCTTCAAGTTCGGCAAGTTCAACCATCTCGACGAGACCGTCGATCCCGACGAGATGGAGCGAGAACCCAGAGCCGACGACGAGGAACTTCTCCACTCCTATGCCCGACGGTTCTTCCCCGAAGGGGCGGGACCGACGATGCAGTTGGCCACGTGTCTGTTCACGAACACGCCGGACGAACACTTCGTTCTCGACAGACACCCCGAACACCCACAGATCACGGTCGGAGCCGGCTTTTCTGGCCACGGGTTCAAGTTCGCGAGCGCGATCGGTGAGGTGCTCGCGGACCTGTCCGTCTCCGGGGAGACGGACCTCGATATCGGCCTCTTCAGCGCCGACCGGTTCGACTGAGTGGACCGTATTATCAACAATTGATAAGAGCCCACGGGCGAACTCTCCGGCATGGCAACGACGAGCGATCTCTCGCTTTCCGAACTGCGCCGCGATCTGCATAGATACCCCGAAGCGGGCTGGAAGGAGTTCCGGACCACGGCGCTGGTGGCCGAAGAACTCGACGAACGGGGATACACACTCTCTTTGGGCGGTGACGCGGTCGATGTCGACGAACGGCTCGGCGTTCCGGACGACGACGAGATCACCCGAGCCAGAGACCGGGCCCTCGATCGGGGAGCCCCGGAGACGTATCTCGATCGAATGGGTTCGGTGACCGGTCTCGTCGCCGAGCGGGCGTTCGGCGAGGGCCCGACGGTCGGTATCCGAGTCGATATGGACGCCCTCGAGATCACCGAGTCCGGCGAGACCGACCACCGACCGCAGCGGGAAGGCTTCGCGAGCCGGCACCCGAACGAGATGCACGCCTGCGGCCACGACGGACACACGAGTATCGGGATCGGCGTCGCCAGGGCGCTCGATTCGGACACGTCATTCGAGGGGACGGTGAAGCTCTTCTTCCAGCCCGCCGAGGAGGGGGGCAGAGGCGGGTTGCCGATGAGCCGTACCGACCATCTCGAGGACGTCGATCACCTCATCGGGATCCACCTCGGGCTCGGCAACGAGACCGGGAAAGTGATCTCCGGATACGACCGACCGCTCTCGAACGCGAAGATCGACGTGACCTTTCGCGGCGAGTCGGCCCACGCCGGCAAAGAGCCCAACGAGGGGCGGAACGCGCTTCAGGCCGCGACGACGGCGATCCAGAACCTCTACGGGATTCCGCGACATCAGGCGGGTGCGACCCGGATCAACGTCGGCCGCGTCGAGTCCCCGAACGTCCAGAACGCGATCTCGGATCTCGCGCGGCTGCGGATCGAGGTCCGCGGCGAGACCGCCGACCTGAACGAGTACATGCTCGACTCGGCCAGACGGATCGTCGAACACGCCGCCGGCATGCACGACGTCGAGTACGAGACGTCGCTGTACGGCAAGACGACGACCTTCGACGCCGACGAAGAACTTCTCGAAACGATCGCCGGTGCGGCCCGATCGGTCCCGTCGGTCGACACTGTCGTCGGGCGCGAGCAAATCAAGGTCAGCGAGGACGTCTCGTATCTGATCAGACGGGTTCAAAAGGAGGGCGGACAGGCGACGTTCGTCGGGATCGGGGCCGACCACCCCTCGGGTCATCACACGCCGGAGTTCGATATCGACGAGGAGTCACTCGAACTCGGCGTCGACGTCCTCGTCGAGTCGCTCGAGCGGCTCTCCACGGCCGGTTGAACGTCGAGACGTCCGATCAGTGACCCATCCCGCCGTCGAGCGGCTGGTAGTGCGGGAGATGTGGGTGCGGGAGATGGATCCCGAGGGCCATCAGTCCGTGGGCCAACAGGATGTACCCGAGCACGACGAAGGCAACGCCGAGCAGGCGGTGGAGCCGACGGCGGTGAACCGCGTCGACGCTCTCGATGAGCGTCCCGTAGGCGAAGACGGCCGGAATCGTCCCGATACCGAGCGCCGCGAGCGCGATCGCGCCGGAGATCGCCGAACCGGTTGCGAACGCAAAGAGGTAGGCGGGATAGAGCATCGGACAGGGGAGCAACGCGTGAATCGCACCGAGGCCGACGATCCCCGGGCTGTTCACCGATCCCTCGATCCGGACGGCGAGCCAGTTCGTTACCCGCCCGACTCCCGGAATCCGGATGCCTGCCGAACCGCCGCCGAAGAGGTATTTCGCGCCGGCGACGATGACGAAGGCGCCGACGAGGACGCCGACGCCGCCCCGAAGCAGATCGGCCGTCGCCGTCACCTGATCGGCGGTGAGGAACACGACGCCGCCGAGTCCGCCGAAAAGCGCCCCCAAAACTGTATAGCTCGTCGCCCGACCGACGTTGAAAAGCGCGTGCTGTCGCACCTCATACAGCGTCAGATGGCCCCGGGTTCGGCCGTCCCGACGCGAACCGGTCGCCGTCCCACCGTCGGCGCGGGGTTGCATGCGATCGGCGTACATGGTGACGAGGGGGCCGCACATCCCGATACAGTGGGCGCCGCCGAGCAGCCCGATAACGAGAAACAGGAGGACGTCCACCCGGAGTATAGCTTCGAGCATCTCGGTCTGAGGGGTCGTTGGCGGTCTATGCTGTTAGCGGTTCTGGTACGAACAACAAAAGGGCCATCCGGTGACCGGCGGGAACGCGGAGCGATCGCGTCCACCCACGAGGTCGTGACACCGTCCGGTCGCCCCGACACGACGTTTTTTGTAAGGTGGTGTCCATAGGTTCTCAGTATGACAGGAGTACTCGATCACACGATGATGCGGGTCGGCGACCTCGAAGAATCGGTTTCTTGGTACGAGACGCACTTGGAGTACGGAGAGAAGGCCCGCTACGACGGCGACGGGTTCACCATCGTCTATCTCGGCCCCGAGAACATGGGTGAGGACGAGGCGCTTCTGGAGTTGACCAGCAATGAGGGCCAAGACGAGGTCGAGATCGGTGATTCGTGGGGCCACATCGCCGTCCGCGTCCGCGACCTCGAGGGTGCCTACGAGAATCTCATGGATGGCGGCGTCGAGGACTACCGAGATCCCGAGTCCTGCGGCGGACGGTACGCCTTCGTCAAAGATCCGGACGGCCACGAGATCGAACTCGTCTCGCGGGACCACGGCTCGCCGTGGAGCCTCGATCACACGATGATCAGAGTCGAGAACGCCGACGAGGCCATCGGCTACTGGGTCCGGAAGTTCGAGTACGAACAGACGCGACGCTGGGAGGCTGACACGTTCGCGAACTTCTTCCTCGAACCTCGGGAGGCCTCGGAGGCCGCGATGAGCCTCGAGTTGACGTACAACTACGACGGCCGAAGCTACACCGCCGGCGACGGTTGGGGTCATCTCTGTGTCCGCGTCGACGACCTTCAGGAGGACCACGAACAGTTCGTGTTACGGGAGATCCCTGTCGATCGTAGTCCCGAGGAGTGTGACGACATGTACGCGTTCGTCGAGGACTTCGAGGGCCACGAGATCGAGTTGCTGGAGCGTGACCCGAACGCGGAGTCGTTGTTCCCCTTCTGAGAGTGTGGGGTCTTTCACCGCTCGGGACGCGACCGCAACACTGTTAGTGTCTACCACAGAAAGACATGCCAATGGGAATCTACCATCCGCTTCGTCGAACCGAGCTCCGCGTTACGGTCACGGTGCTTTGTCTGTTGATACTGAGTGGTGTCGCGCCGAAGGTCTTTTCCGGGTGGATCCTGAAGCCGCTTTTCGGCTGGAACTGGTTCGGCCTGTTTCAGTTGCTCCCAGGACGCCTACCGAAAGAACTGTTCGCCGGGCTCCTCTGTGTGACCGGGTATGTCAAGAAAGCGCTCATCGAGGTCGAAAACGAGCGAGCCTCGCTCGAAGCCGAACGCGACGCGTTCACGACGTTTGCCGACTCCGTCCGCCAACTGGATGCCGCTCCGCAGCGGTCGTTCGAGATGCCGACCGCGACCGTGGTTTCGGTCTCCTCGAATCAGGAACAGCTGGCGCGAATACGGAACCGATATCGGGAGACAGTGATGTCCGTCCCGGGGTTCGAACGGGAGTACGGCGAGACCCTCGAGGAGAACATGCGCGCCGAGTTCGGCGACGAACTGGCGACGGCGGTACTGGGTGGCCAGCAGTTCACGCCGCAGGTCAAAAACCTGCTCGTCAGTCAAGCCACCGCCGCCGCGACCCAGCGCGAATCGCTGCTGAGGGCGATCGACGGCGAGCGATGCTCGCTGACCGAAGCCGAAAAACGGCTCGAGGCGACGGAAACGTGCCTCGAGGACCACGGGGAACTCGAGTTGACCGAAGAATCGTTCGAGACACTCATCGAGGCCGACAGGGAGTCACGGCGCAACGAAACCCGGTGTACGGAGCTCTTGCGGAACCGACAGCGAAACATCCACCGGGAGGATCGCTGGCTGCGTAACTCCGGGGCAGCGTCGCTTCAGGGATATCTGTACCGCGACCTCGACGTTCAGTTCCCGGTCCTCAATGCGGGACTCGAACGGATCAAACAGCTTCGCACACACCGCCGGGTGATCGGCCGCGTGATCGCCCGTCTGGACTGACGACGTCCATCCAACCGTCCCGACGAGGACGTGATCGCTCCTCGCCTGAACGCGGTCCTCTGGAGGCCCGAGGACGGATTGCAGCTTCGCCGAGTGCTACCGCTTGGGAGGCGGCCGTTCCCGCAACTCGACCGAGATCGAACACGGATCGACGCAACGGTTCCGTCGTTCAGTCGGCGTCCGTTACAGGAACGAGATCCCGATGCCGGAGGACGACCGGAAGCGTCTCACCGCTTTCGGCGGTTTCGAGCCGGTAAGATGCTCGATCCGTCTCGATTCTGATCTCGGTGTCCGGCTCAGGGGCGTCTCCGGAGTGCCGGGTAAACACGTGGACGACACGACACACCGTCCCCTCGAACGGGCTGTCGACGTCCTCGACCGACAGTCGAACCCGGACGCGATCACCGACCTCGTATGGCTCTTCGGACGGCTGTGGGGACTCGTCCATACGTGTTCATTCGTAGTAGCTGATGCGCTCGACGACTTCGGCGAAGGCGACGGTTTCGGCGACGTCAGTGATCTCGATCGCGACGCGTTCACCCTTCTCGGTGTCGGGGACGATGACGACGAACCCGCGCTCGATGCGCGTGATCCCGTCGCCCTGGTCTCCGATGTCCTCGATCTCGACGCGGCGGGTATCGCCAACTTCGACCGGCGGATCGGGCGTCCCGTACTCCGTTTCGGTGTCGGACGCGGGTTCGTCCGGTGACGACCCTTCGTTCGTCGGCTCCTCCGATCCCGTCGAGGTCGACGGACCGAGGATCGCGATCTGGTAGGTTCCACCCGGCTGCAGGTTCTGATGCTCTAGTTCTCGTTCGGGGATCTCGATGACAGTCGTGTCGTCGTCCGTCTCGATAGTCGTAGTAAACAGACAGCGGAGTTGGTCTGGGAGTTCCATGCGAATATACGTGTACACGGATACACGAGCCGAGGTACTTGAGTCTGCTGTCCGAAAGCGGAAAAAACGGGCGGGAGACTCGCCGGTTCGCTCAGCCGTCGAGTTTGATGATCCCTTCGTCGTAGAACGACTCCAGCTCATCCGCCGAGGCCGCCGTCCGTTCGAGCAGCACTTCGAGCGTGTCCTCCCCGAGATCTGGCCCGGTGTGTTTGACGCGCCCCGGCGTCTTCGACATCTTCGGGAAGACGCCCGAGAGCGTCACCTCGCCGAGATCCTCGTCCTCGACCGTGATGAGCGCGTCCCGTTCCTCGAGATGGGGGTCATCGTAGATGTCCTCGATGTCGTAGATCGGCGCGATCGCGGCGTTGTTCTCGTTGAAGACCTCGAGGACCTCCTCGCGGTCGTGTTCTGACATCCACGCCTGAATGCGGTCGTCGATCTCGTCGATGTGTTCGACCCGGTCGCTGTGGGTCTGAAACCGTGGGTCTTCGGCCATCTCGGCGCCGCCGACGATCCGGAGGATCCGCTCGGCGATGCTCTGTGAGGACGCCGACAGCGCGACCCATTCGTCGTCGCCCGTCCGGTAGGCGTTCCGCGGCACCGAGTAGTTCGAGGCCCGGTTACCCTGCCGCTCGCGAACGATCCCTTTTTGATCGTACTCGATGACGTGGTAGTTCATCAACGAGGAGAAGATCGGTTCGAGCAGACTCGTATCGATGTACTGTCCCGTCCCGCCGTTGACGTCCCGCCAGTAGAGCGCGAACATCGTCGCGAACGTCGAGTAGAGGCCGGCGAAGGCGTCCGCAAGCGGGAACGGCGGCAGCGTCGGTGGGCCGTCGGGCTGGCCGGTCAGGTGGGCGAAACCGCTCATCGATTCGGCGAGCGTTCCGAACCCTGGACGGTCCTTGTACGGTCCGTACTGGCCGAAACCGGTCGTTTTGACCATCACGAGATCCGGGTTCGTCTCCGAGAGCGACTCCCAGCCCAGGTTCCACTTCTCGAGCGTTCCGGGACGGAAGTTCTCCAGAAAGACGTCCGCGTCTTCGACCAGATCGTGAACGAGCGCCTGCCCCTCCTCGTGGTGGAGATCGATGGCGACGCTCTTTTTGTTTCGCGCCATCGATTTGATCTGTAACTCCTCCTCGTGAAGCCCGTCACGGAGCGGATCACCGTACTCGGGATGTTCGATCTTGATGACCTCGGCGCCGAAATCACCCATCAGGGTGCCCGTCCAGGGCCCGGCGAAGATGCCGGCGGCCTCGAGGACGGTGACCCCCTCCAGCGGTAACTCACCATCGTGGTTCGACATTGTAGTCGGGCTACCACAGTCGGTTACAAGAAGGTTGCCATGTTAGGGGGAGCCAACGGTGGCCCGTCCCGGCCCGTCTCCGGGGTGAGCCACCGGACAAACAGAGCACACACCATGGTCGAACACGCCGCATACGAGAGCATCACGGTCGATATCGAGGACGACATCGCGACGATAGAGTTCCATCGACCCGAGAAGTACAACGCGTTGAACAACGACGTCATGCTGGATCTCCGCCGCGCCTTCGATGCGATCCAGCTCGATCGGGACATCGAGGCGGTCGTCATCACCGGCGAGGGCGACGACGCTTTTTCGGCCGGCGCGGACATCACCGAGTACGGCGGCCCGTCGGAAGAACACGATCCGCTTCAGAAGGACCGACAGGAGCTCTTTTATGGGATGTACCGAACCGCACTCGACTGTCACGCGCCCGTCATCGCCAAAATCAACGGCTACTGTGTGGGCGGCGGGCTCATTCTGGCGATGTACTGTGACATCCGCGTCGCCGTGAAGGACGCGAAGTTCGGCGTGCCGGTGACCGACATCGGGCAGATCCCGACCGGAGGGTCGACGCGGCGGGCGATCGAACTCGTCGGCGAGGCGAAAGCGAAGGAACTCGTCTACACGGCGGGATACATCGACGCCGAGGAAGCCGAATCGATCGGGCTCGTCAACCACGCTGTCGAACGCGAAGCGCTCGATGAAACCGTCGACGGGATCGTCGAGGCGATCACCGAGACGGGGACGAAAGCCGTCAAGAACTCGAAGAAGGCGATGAACGCCGCGGCTCAGGCGAAGAACCTGGATGAGGCCAGAGAATACGAGGCCGAGGTCTGGTGGGAACAGTTCGCGACCGAGGAGCGACGCCGGCTCGTCGAGGAGTTCAACGACTCCTGAGGCGGTCGACGCGGTGCGGTTCAAAAGAGGTTCCGGAGCCACGACAGAAGCCCTTGGCTTCCGGACGACCGATCAACGAGTTCCCACTCGGCCTTTTCGGCAGCTTCCTCGATCGTGACGTACTCCCAGCCGGTTCGTTCGGCCGCCCGCCGGCCGTCCGTCGTGATCCACACGAGAACGTGTCGTCGGGTGTTCGTGCGCTCGCGTGTCTCCTGTAGTGTCAGCCACTTGTCTCGACCGTCGGGAACGAAATCGAGGTCCAGTTCGTGCGCTTCGACGTACGACCGGACCGCGGCGTCATCGTTTCCGACTACCCCGACGTATCGGCTCCACGTCCGGGCGTCCTCGAGAACATCACTCGGGCGCTCGAACCGTTCCAGTGCCGGCAGCTCGAACGCGAGCGTTATCTCCCCGGCTCCCGGCCCTGTCGTGGTCGTGTCCATCTTCGATCGGTCGTTCCCCGAGCCAAGGGGCCGGACCGACAAAAACTTGTATTCGACAGTTCGGGGAAAATGAACCTTTGGGGCGTTTCGGTCGGCCCGATCGGTTCGTGTCATCCGAACAGAATTTAAATAAATCGCCGATCGCGGTACGAAACAAATGGGCGTTGACGACGATGTTTCGACGGTCCCGGCACCGGAGCCGCCGGACGGCCGGAACGCCTGGTATGCGCCGTCGGTGTGCGACCAGTACGAGATCGTACCCGGTGTCGTCGCGACGGTCTCCGAGGAGGGCGAGGCGTTCAGATACGAGGCCCGGACGCCGGCGCTGTCGGCACGGGCGAGACGCGATCTCGAGTCGATCGAGACCCACTTCGCCGAGGCGGCACCGACCCGACCGCGGACGCGAGAAGGCGCGATAGAACGATTTCATCGGCGCTTCGACGAGCGGTACGCGCGGGCGATCGACCGACTGGCGGATTGTACACCGGGCGGGCGACGGCGGCTCGAATACCACGCGATGGCGAAGCTACTGTGTCTCGGGGAGCTGACGCCGCATGCCCTCGACGACGAGATCGAGATCGCCGATTACGGCGGCGAGGAGCTTTCGGTCCATCTGACCGACTACGCGCCCGCCAGAACGGGAATAACCGATCCGGCGTTCCTCGATCGGTTCGGCGCCGAGCGAATCGAACGGTATACGGTCGAGTTCGCGGGATACGAGGTCCCGGTCGTCCGGTACCGCGAGCGGCTGTTGGGGACCGACCCCTTCGAGCGAAAGTACGCGGTGCTGGAACCCGATCTACTCCCCGAGGACGAACGGCTCATCGCCGAATGCAAATCGCGGATCTGGGAGGCCGGGGTCGACGGAATCGACGACAAGTCGGCGTTCGAGGACAGAGCGAACGTCGTCCGGGATCGAGCCGAGGAGCTACTCTCGCGTCGGCTCGCGGCGACGAACGCCCGCGCGTGGATCGATACCGTACAGAACCGGTGTCGGGAAACCCTCGCCGAATACGGTGCCGCCGCACCGCCGGTCGATCGACGGTTCGCCGAGGGTCGACTCGACGATCTCCTCTATTACGTGCTCCGCGATCTCGTCGGCTACGGACAGCTGACGGTACTGATACGGGACCCGAACCTCGAGGACATCGAGGCCAACAGGGTCGGCGAGCGGATCAAGGTCGTCCCGGCGGGCGGGGATCGAGAGCCGACGAACCTCACCTTCGAGACCGAACGGGAGTTCGTCGACGTCGTCACGCAGTTGGCCGCCGAGGACGGCGTCGAACTCTCCTCGAGTCGCCCCTCGGCGAAGGTGAACCTCGAGCCGCCGGGAATCGAACAGACGATCCGGTGTGCGGTTGCGCTGCCGACGATCTCCGAGGACGGGCCGCACCTCTCGATCCGGAAACAGGCCGCGGACCTTCTCACGCCGATCGATCTCGTCGCGAACGGCTCGCTGCCGACGGAACTGGTGACGCTTCTGTGGCTGCTGTACGAACACCGGGGCGTCGTCCTCTTTTCGGGGCCGACGGGGGTCGGAAAGACGACGCTGATGAACGCCCATATGCCGTTCATTCGGTACGACGCCCGCCCGGTGAGCATCGACGAAGGGGCACGGGAGGTGTCACTCCCCCACGAGACGGGCGTCTCGCTGTCGACAAGAGAACATCACGACGAGTTCAAGAACGTCTCGATGGCCGATCTGATGACCGAAACGAACTACCTCAACCCCGACACGGAGGTCATCGGGGAGATCAACACGGCCGAGTCGTTCGAGACGTTCAGCGAGGTGTTACAGACCGGCCACGGCGTCCTCGGGACGACCCACGCCGACGGGATCGAGAAGCTCGTCAACCGAACCATCGAGAACGGGTTGGCACCGTATCTCCTGTTGGAGATCGATCTGGTCGTCTTCCCCCGACACGTCGACGGCGAGCGATACGTCGGGTCGGTCGTCGAGTTGCTCTCGGAACGGGAGGCTCGGGACGCCGATTACCCGACGGAGACGATCGAGAAAGACGGGGCGACCGTCCACTACAACCGGATCCTCGAACGGACGCCGGCAGGTAAGTGGACGTTCGCCTACCGCCATCCGAAACTCGGAGATCCGACGGCTCGGCAGGGAACGCGAACGCTCGAGCGACTCGCCGACCGGACGGATCGCCCGTTAGCGGACGTCGAGGCGGAGTTTCACCGCAAACACGGCTACCTCGAGTATCTGGTCCGGGCGGGGGTCTCGGACGTCGACGCGCTGTTCGGCTTTCTGAGCGATCTCCGGACCGACGAGGCGGCGACGATCGAGCGAATCCACCGCCGACGGGCCGCCGATGAGTAGCCGCCTTCGCGCCGCCCTGTGTCACCTCGATCGGGGCCTGTACGCGCTCTTCTCACGGCACGCGGATCGCCCCCGCCACGACAGGGACCGCGACCGACACCGGGGCGCGGCGCTATCGGTCGACTTCGAGACGTATCTCGCACGGGTCTACGGGCTCTCGTGGCTCGTCGGGATCGCGGTCGGCTCGTTCGGATTGGCCTTCGGGGTCGTTCTCGCGCCGGCGGCGGCGGGAACACTGACCGCGTTCGTCTCCGCCGCCGTTCCGGGCGATGGATCGACGCTGCCGGTCTCTGGTGAGTCTCTCGTTTTCGGTGCGTCGATACTCCTCGCTGTGTTGGCCAAACGGATCGCGGTCACGCTCGGAGGGACGTATCTCCGGTGGCGGGCGAGCGCCCGACGGGCGGCGATCGAGCGATCGCTTCCCGGTGCCGTCCGGTACCTCCGGACGCTCGCGAACGGGAGCGAGGGGCGGCGGACGATGCTCCGGAAGGTCGCAGCACGGGACGCCTACGGCGAGGCCGGCCGGGAGTTCGAACGCGTTCTCGAGACGGCGACCGTCTCCGGGAGTCTCGATACCGGGCTCCGGACTGTCGCCCGAGATACGCCTTCGAAAGCGCTTTTCTCCCCGTTTCTGTTGAAGTTCCGCGAACACGCCAGCCAGGGTTCGGACTCGCTTCGCGAGTACCTCGAAACGGAGTCGAGGATGCTCTCACACCAACAGTCGCGTTCGAGACAGCGTGCCGGCGACTACCTCGAATTATTCGCGGAGCTTTTCGTCGTGCTGTTGGTGTTACCGGCGCTTTTCGTCGCCATCGTTGCCGTCGCGAGCCTCTTCGTTCCGGGGCTCTCGAGTACAATTGACGTTCCGGGCGAACCGACAGTCCGAACGCTCGTCGTTTACGCGAACGCGGCGTTCGTCTTCGCCGTCGGCGCGTCTGCCGCGGTACTGGTCGCCCGGCTCAGACCGTCGACACACAGCCGGACCTACGAGCGACCGACGGGCCGTGAAACGCTGTGGACGGTGCGTTCGAACCCGGCGAGTGCGGCGTTCGTCTTCGCGTTCCCTGCAGTCGTCGTCGGATGGGGGCTGTGGGCGGTCGGCGAACCGCTCGTGAACGTCGCCGTACTCGGATACGCGGCCTACGGACTGCCCGTCGGCACCGTCGCGGTGAGCCGGGCCCGCCTCGACGACGCGAAGGACAGGGAGATACGCGATTTCGTCCACGCCGTCGCCGGTTACGTGAGTCTCGGACAGCCCTTCGAGACCGCCGTCGTATCCGTCGCCGAGGAGGTCGAGTTCAGCGCGCTGCAGGACGACGTCGACGACCTCGCGTTCAGGCTCGGCCTGACGACCGGAAGCGCGGGAATCGACACGCGCCGGGAGGCTCTCGAGCGCTTCGTCGCACGCGTCGGGACGCCGCTCGCCGAACAGACGGTCGGACTCGTCACCGGCGCGCTGGCCGTCGGCAGCGACGCCGAGACGACCTTCGAGACGCTCCAGACGGAGGTCGGATCGCTGTACCATCAGCGCAAGGAGTTACAGTCCGCGCTGTCGGTTTACGTCGCCCTCGGGTGGGCGGTCGCGCTGCTCGCGATCGGTGCCGTTCTGGCGGTCGAACTCTACGTTCTCGACGCGGCCACACGCCTCTCGACGGCCATCGACGAGATGGCGGTGACACGGCCGGACGCGGTCGGAGTCGATACCGGAACGCGACAGCTGTACGTCGTGACGCAAGCGACGGTGATCGCGTGTGGCTGGTTCGCCGGCGTCGCCGCCCGCGGACGGTACACGGCGTTGCTCCACTCGTCGATGCTCGCCGTGATCTGTTATCTCGCCTTCGTCGCCGCCGGAGCGATCTGACCGCCCGGAGCCGACAGCGACAAGCGGGGGGCGATCGAACTGACGGGCGTGAAGCGGATCGGTATCGCCCTGGAGCGGGCCGGCGTGATCGAAAAGCGACGCCTGCGGGCGGTGACGGATTTGGCCTGGCCGCGGATCGTCACCGGCTTCGCGATCATGTCCAAGCAGACGGTCGACCTGGCGCTGGTCGGGATCGCGCTCGGCTCGGCCGCCGTCGCGGGGCTGGCCTTCGCCGGCGCCTTCTGGCTACTCGGCAAGTTCGTCGCGATCGGGCTGGCGGGCGGAACGGTCGCGCTCGTCTCCCAGCAGTACGGCGCCGGGAACGACGGGCAGGCCTCGCTCGTCGTCAAACAGAGCGTCGTCCTCGCCGCCGTCGTTTCGGTTCCGGTGACCGCGCTGTTCGTGTTCGGCGCCGAACCGCTCGTCGCGCTCGTCGGCGGTGACGCTGGCGACGAGGCCGTCGGCCACGGCGCGCTCTATCTCGCGATCGCCGCCCTCGCGCTCCCCTTCGAGTTCCTCAACATGATCGCGAGCCGAACGTACGCCGGGATCGGCAACACGCTCACGCCGATGGCGATTCGAAGCGTGGGTGCGGTGGTGAACATCGTCATCTCGGCGACGCTCATCTTCGGGTTCGGACTCGGCGTCGCCGGGGCGGCCATCGGGACCGTCGTCTCCGTCGCGGCCGTCACTGTCGCTTTCGTTCCCGGAATGCTCGGTCGATCGTATCTCGGTCGCGGCGTGTTGCCGGTCCCGTTGCGGTTCGATGGCCCCCTCCTCGCGCCGGACGTGATGGGCCAACTCGGGTCGGTTTCGACGCCGCTCGTCGGCCGCCGACTCGCCGAGGGCGTCGTGACGTTTCCGCTGTTGGCGATCGCGGCGACGTTCGGCCCCGTGGTGGTCGCGGCCTACGCCGCCGCCCGCCGCGTTCGGTCGCTCATGGACTGTATCTCGTGGGGATTTTCGATCGCCTCGAGCACCCTCGTCGGGCAGCACCTCGGCGCGGACGACGAAGGCGAAGCGACGGCCTACGGGATCGAAATCATCCGTCTTTCGGCGGCGATCAGCCTCGTGACGACGGCCGTCGTCCTCGCGTTCGCCCGCCCGATCGCCGGACTGTTCGTCGAACCGGCGGAGGTCGACGCCGCGACGACGTTCGTTCGCGTCGCCGCCGTCAGCGCCATCGCGCTGGCGATAAAGGCTTCCGCGACCGGCGTGCTCCGGGGCGCGGGCGACACGCGGATTCCCTTTTATGCCGCGCTAGTCGGGTTGTACGTCTTCGCGCTCCCGGCGGCCGCCCTCGGCCCGGTCACCGCTATCGGCGTGATCGGGCTCTACGCCGCGCTGTTGTTCGAAGCGATCGTCCCGGCGATCGTGACGCTTTGGCGGTTCAATACGGGACAGTGGCGGGCGGTAAGCAGACGGTACCGTCCGACGCCGGGGGCGGGTGACTGACGACGGGCCGACGGACGGCGTTCGTCTCCGCTCGACGAACGCGTCGTTAGCTATCGCCGGACAGCCCCTCGCGGATCGCCCGCGCGAAGACGGCCGTCACCTCGCGGATCGCTTGGGGGTCGGTCTCCTCCTTCGGGCTGTGGCTGATACCGTCGACACTCGGGACGAACACCATCCCCGTCGGAACGCCGGCGTGTTGGACGTTCATGGCGTCGTGCCCGCCGCCGCTCGGAATCGTTCGATACGGGACGTCCAACGAGGCGACGATATCGGTCACCCGCTCCCGCATGCGTTCGTCGAGTTCAACCGGCGAAGAACGATCGACCAGTTCGGTCGCGATCTCGAGGTCGCGGTCGTCGGCGACGGATCGAACCGAGTCGAGCACTCGCGATTCGACGTCGTCGCGGTATGGCTCGTCGTTGCTCCGGATATCGATCGAGAACGTGACTTCGCCACAGACCTTGTTGATCGCGCCGCCGGCCGGCGAGAACTCGCCGACAGTCCCGACGAGATCGCCGCCCTCGGCGGCATCGCTCGCGATGGTTTCGACCGCCGTGACCATTTCGGCTCCGCCGGCGATGGCGTCCCGGCGCAGCGTCATCGGCGTCGCCCCCGAGTGGTCGTAATCCCCCTCGACGGTCACGCGGTGTCGGACGGGGCCACGGATGCTGCTGACGACGCCGAGCCGCTCGTCGGCTTCGTCCAGCACCCGCCCCTGTTCGATGTGGGTTTCGAGGAATCCGGCGATGCGGTCCATATCGATGGTCGGCTCGGAGAAGTTCTGCGGCGTGAGCCCCTGTGATTGCATCGCCTGCCACATCGGAACGTTGCTCTGATCGGTCGCCGAGAGATCCTCGACGGTGAGCTGGCCGAGGGCACCCCGGCTTCCGACGGCCCACTGGCCGAACCGGGAGGACTCCTCGCCGCGGAAGATCACGAGCGTCGGGGCGATCTCTGGATCGCCTTCGGCGTAGGCGGTCTGGATCGCCTCGAGTGCGACCACGACGCCGAGCGAGCCGTCGAGTCGGCCGCCGTTGTAAACCGAATCGAGGTGGCTGCCGAGAAACAGCGAACGTTCGGTGTCGGGTTCGGGGGTCGCGAAGACGTTTCCGAGGTGGTCGGTACGGATCTCGAAGTCGTCGTCGAGCTCCGAGCAGACGTACTCGATCGCCTCGGTCTCCTCGTCGCTGTAGGCCAGTCTGGTCACGCCGCCGTCATCGGTTTTTCCGATCGCCCAAAGCGCGTCGAGACGACGCTGAATCCGGTCGAGGTCGATATCCGAGAGTGTCATAAATACGTATCACAGTCCGTTCTAACGGAGATATACAACGTCATCCCGAACGTTTAAAAAGAATTCGCTCAGGGCGACGGGATCGAACGGCGGCCGAAACCGTTCTCGACGGAAACACGGCCACCGATCAGAATCTTTTTTTGGGTCCGGTGGCTGGGATGGACAATGTCCGAGATCGCAGACAAAATCAAGGCCGCTGGGGCGATAAAGAAGGGCAAATTCAAGCTCTCGAACGGCTCGCTTACGGATTACTACGTCGACAAATACGTCTTCGAGACTCAGCCGGACGTCCTCGAGGCCGTCGCCGACGAGATCGCCTCCCGGCTCGATCCCGACGAGGTCGACGTCATCGCCGGCCCGGAGTTGGGTGCGGTGCCGCTCGTGACCGCCGTCTCGCTTCGGACCGGGATCCCCTGTGCCTACATCCGGAAGGGACAGAAACACTACGGCACGCAGGCCCGCATCGAGGGACAAATCGAGAAGGGCCAGTGCGTCGCGATCGTCGAGGACGTCACGACGACCGGAAACACGATCCTCGAGACGGCCGAACTCATCGAGGAAGTGGGGGGGATCCCGACGCATCTGATCGTCGTCGTCGACCGCAACGACGGGGCCGAAGAGAACGTCGCCGACGCCGGCTACGAACTCGAGTATCTCGTGCAGGTCGGCGAGGAACTCGACGTCGAGGACGTCTGATCGGGTAGCGTCTCTTTTTGATCACGACAGCGCGTCGGCGAGGGTGTCGATATCGTCGACAGCGAGATCCGGCCGGTGCGGCCAGCCGCCGAAGGGGTTTTCGTGACGGTTCAGAAACCCACCGCGTGAACCGACCGCTTTCGCGCCGATCAGGTCGAACGTGTGTGCGGTGACGAACAGGACTTCGTGCGGAGCCACCTCGAATCGCTCACAGCACAGTTCGTACGGAGCGGGGTGGGGTTTGTACGCCCCGGCCTCGGCGACGGAGACGACGCCGTCGAGGTCGGCACCGAAGTTCCCGCGAACTGCTTCGAGCATGTCGGGATCGCCGTTCGAGAGGCCGACGAGGGCGTACTCTTCGCCGAGTCGGCCCAAGGCGTCGTCGACGTCCTCGTAGGGGTGAAGCTCCTTCCACTGTTGGATCACAGCTCTGACCGCCGCGTCGGGGACATCGAGCCCGATCTGTTCGAGCCGGTAAGCGAGCGCCCGCCGGCTGATCTCTTTGAACGGCGTGTGGGGCCCGGCGATCAACGAGTCGATCATCGAGTCCCGGAAATGCATCGCGAGGTATCGGCGGAGCAGGATCTCGGGATCGTAGTCGCTGCCGTGGGCCGAAAGCAGCTCACCGAGGGCGGGGACGAGCGTCGACTCCCGATCGAGGAGCGTATCGTACAGATCGAACGCGACGACCTTCGTCTCCGCCCGGAGCGTTTCGGTCGCGATCGGTTGCATGCTGGACGGTCGCCGCGGGTGTGCTTAATACCGGCGGCAGGCGGACGATGTGATCCGGGCGTGCTCAAAGCGCATCCCGAATGATCGCTTCTAAGCCCTCCCGATCGATCCGACGAGGGTTCCCGGCGAGCAGCCGCTCGAGTTGGCTCGCGCGTTCGGCCAGATGCGAGACGTCGGATTCGTCGATGTCCAACGACGAGAGTCCGCCGTCGATGCCGACATCGGCGGCCAGCTTTTCGACGGCGCGGGCGGCGGCCTCGGCCGACTCGTCGCGGCTCAGGCCGGTCGTGTCCTCGCCGAGGATCTCGGCGATCTCGGCGTAGCGATCGTAGGCGCTCGTCGCGTTATGTCGCATGACGGCCGGCAAGGCGTGTGCGATGGTGACGCCGTGTGGCGTGTGTTTGACCGCGCCCGCTGCCATCGCGATGGCGTGTGTCGCACCGAGCCCGGCGTTGGTGAAGGCGGCGCCGGCCATGAAACTCCCGAGCAACATCTCGCGGCGAGCCCCGAGGTTCTGTCCGTTGTCGACGGCGCTTCGGAGGTTGTCGCCGACGCGTTCGATCGCGGATCGGGCGAACAGGTCGGTGACCGGCGAGCGACCGTTGTAATCCGGTCGCTCGGAGCGTCGCTCGGGCGCCGGCTTGGCGTCGTAGGGGCGGGTTACATAGGCCTCGATCGCGTGCGAAAGGGCGTCCATGCCGGAGGAGGCCGTCGGACCGGGCGGCAGCGAGACCGACAGCGCCGGATCGAGGACGGCGGCGTCGGGGCGCTGATACCGACTGGAGATCCCGACTTTCAGGTCCGCGTCGGGCAGCGAGATGACTGTCACCGGCGACGTCTCGGCGCCGGTACCGGCCGTGGTCGGGACGGCGACAGTCGGGATCCCCGGCCCGGGGACGGGTTCGCCGCCGCCGGTGGGCGGGGCGACGTAATCGAGGACGTCGCCGCCGTGTTCGACGACCACGCTCGTGGTCTTGGCGACGTCCATCGCGCTTCCGCCGCCGACGCCGACGACGAGGTCGGGATCGACTGCCTCGGCTTCGGCGATCGCCGCCTCGAAGACAGTCACGTCGGGATCCGGTTCGACGCGGTCGAACACCGTATACTCGACCGGGTCCAGCGTCGCCGTCACGTCGTCGATGATCCCCGCCTCGACGAGCCCCGGATCGGTGACGAGAAGCGCCGATTCGGCGCCGAACTCCTCCGTGCCGATCTCGCCGAGTTCCTCGACCGCGCCGACGCCGTTGGTGACGTTCGGCGTGACGTTCAGCTCCCAGACGGATTCTGCCGTGTAGGACATACTGTGTGTCTCTCGAGGCGGCCGCAAAAAGATACCCGTTCGATCGAGAACGGCCACCAAAACACTCTTGCGATCGCTGTCTGATCACCCGTGTATGTCCGAGAAACCGGTCGTCTACCTGACACGGGAGATCCCACAGGACGGCCTCGATCTCCTCGAGGAACACTGCACGGTCCACGTCTGGCCCGATCCAGTCGAGCCGCCCCACGAACGGCTGATCGAGCGGCTCGCGGAACTGGAGGCCGACGCGCTGTACTGTAACGTCGCCGACATCGTCGACGAGGCGGTGATGGACGCCTCGCCGAGCCTCCGGTCGATCGGGACGATCTCGGTCGGATACGATCACATCGATCTCGGGGCGGCCAGAGCGAGGGGGATTACAGTCGGACACACCCCTGGCGTGCTCGCGGAGACGACGGCCGATCTGGGGTGGGCGCTCTTGATGGCGGGCGCCCGCCGGATCGTCGAATCCCACCAGCGCGTTGAGGACGGCAACTGGGAGACGTGGGGCCCGACCGTCCTGTTGGGTCGGGACGTCCACGAGGCGACGCTCGGCGTCGTCGGGCTCGGACGCATCGGAACGGAGTTCGCCCGCCGCGCCGCCGGGTTCGATATGGACGTTTGTTACAGCCACACGAGCCCCAACGAGTCGGCCGAGGCCGACCTCGCCGAGTACGGGATCGACGCCGAGTACTGCGAACTCGACGAACTCCTCGATCGGTCCGACTTCGTCTCGCTGCACGTTCCGTTGCTCGAGGACACCCACCACATGATCGGCGAGGCGGAGCTCCGGCGGATGGGCGAGTCGGCTGTCCTCGTCAACACGGCCCGCGGCGAGATCGTCGATACCGGGGCGCTCGTCGAAGCACTCGAAAAGGACTGGATCGCCCACGCCGCATTGGACGTCTCGGACCCGGAGCCGCTCGATCCCTCCCATCCGCTCATGGAGTACGCCCCCGAGAAGCTGACGATCACGCCGCACATCGGGAGCGCGTCGACGGAGACCCGAAGCGAGATGGCCGTCATGACCGCCGAGAACGTCCTCGCCGGGCTTCGTGGCGAGACGCCGCCCTACGATGCCTTCGAGGACGCCGGGCTGAAGTGATCTGATCGGCCCCCAGAACGGTAACGGGTGCGTACTTATCACTCCTCGCAGCGTACGTCGGTCATGGCACGTAGTGTACAACTCAAGAACCTTTCCACGATACTCGACGAGGTCGACTATCCCACCGAACGGACCGCCGTGGCGGCCGAACTCGCGGACGTCACGTTGGTGTTGGCCGACGGGGAGGTGAATCTCGGAGAACTGCTCTCCGAGACCGCTACCGAGACCTTCGAGTCGACCGCCGATGTCAAGACTGAACTGCACAACGTGCTTCCACGCGAAGCCGTCGGCGAACCGTATCAGTCCGAAGGGGACGCCTGAGCCGGTTTCGGATCAACCGTCCGGATCGATCGCCCGTGCGATCGGGGTTTCACCACCGAAGAGTCCGATCGTCTCGCCGATCGTCGATTCGTTTTCCAGACAGGCGAGGATCGTCTCGGCGACGTCGGCCCGGGCGATGTTCTCCTTCTCGCCGCCGTGATACTCGAACTCCGCGGAGATCGATCCCGACGCCTTCTCGTCGGTGAGCGTCGTCGGCCGGAGGATCGTGGCGTCGAGCGAGGACCACTCGAGATAGTCGTCCGCGCACCGTTTGGCGACCCGGTAGGGACGGATCGCGCCGCCGCCGGCCAGCGGATCGCTCGCGTTGTACGCACTCACCATCACGTACCGATCGATGCCGCCTTGGAGACAGGCGTCGACGCTCCGTCTGGCGCCCCAGAGATCGACCAGGAGCGTCTTGTCCCACCCCGTGTTCCCGCCCGCACCGGCGGTGAACACGACGGCGTCGGCGCCCTCCAGCGCCGACTCGAACTCCTCTTCGAGATCGCCGAGCCGCGGCTCGCCACCACGGTCGCGGACGGCGTCGAACTGCGATTCGTTCCGGACGATCCCGATCGGATCGTGTCCGGCCTCGGCAAGCCGAGGCAGTAGCTCCCGTCCGATCCCGCCGTTGGCGCCGATGACTGCGACCTGCATGGTGTCCTGTATCAAGACGGGCGAAACGAATAGAACCTGTGGTCGTCGCTCCGAACCGTCCTGTCATCGAGTGGATCCCTCGGCCTGGTCGGATCGAGAAACCGGCTTTCACGCCGAGTCGAGCCGATACAACGCCACGAGGACGGCGAGCAACGCGACCTCTAGGAGCTTACTCACCATGGCGTACGTATCGGAAACGAGGTGAATCCACACCGTCTCGACGACGCCCGCGTCGTGTCCGTGGGCGTGGATGTGCGGCCAGAAGCCGCCGTGATCGAGGACGGTGTGCCAGGCGACGTACCCGAAGACGAAGACGAGCATCAACGCGATACCGCCGAGGTACACCGCACGGACGAACAGGCCCTGATACACGAGCACGATACCGAAAACGATGAAAAACCCGGCGAGCGTGAACGCGAGCGGTCGGGGATCGAACAGCGTTCCGAGCTCGAGGAACATCACGAGTCGGGGTGCCCCGAGCCGTGGGTGGAGCAGATGGACGGCTGCGACCGCGACCGCCAGCACCGCGGCGACGTATCGTAGCTCCGTCACTCCCAACTGGAGGCGGCTTTCGCCACGTTCAGTCATCGTTTGATCTCGGTGGAGAGCGGGCAAAACCGTTCCGATCCGGGAGCGAACCAACTCGTTCTTCGGGCGTGGTGGCTCGGTCTACTCACCCGTCGCGAATCCCAAATAGATCCTCTATTGTCGCTCAACACTGGACGGTTGGTGAACGTCTTCCAGTACAATTCGAAACCCGAACACCACCGAACGACTCGAACGACATCCGATGAAGGAAGTTTTAATATCGAACGACAGAGCTAACGGTATATGCTTGAAGTGCAGAACTTGACCAAGTACTACGGGGACTTACTCGCCGTGAATGACTTATCATTTAAAATAGAGGACGGCGAGTTCGGAACGTTATTGGGTCCCAGTGGCTGCGGGAAGAGCACGACGCTGCACACGATCGCCGGATTGATCGAGCCGACCGACGGCGCCATCCGCCTCCGGGGGAAAGACGTTACTGATCAATCGCCTGACGAGCGAAGCATCGGGATGGTGTTCCAGAATTCGGCGACGTTTCCCCACATGACCGTCGGCGAAAACATCGCCTACGGGTTGAAGATGAACGGGTTCGCCTCGGACGAGATCGACGATCAGATCGACAAATACCTCGAGCTCGTCCAGATCAGTGAGTACAGAGAGCACAAGCCGAGCGAACTGAGTGGCGGGCAGGAACGGCGTGTCTCGATCGCTCGTGCCCTCGCGTATGAACCTGACATCCTCCTGCTCGACGAACCGCTCACGGGACTCGACCGTGTCCTCCGTCAGGAGCTCCGCAACCAGATCAAGCAGGTCCAACGGGAAGTCGACGTCACGACGCTGTACGTGACTCACGATCAAGAGGAAGCGCTCTCGATGTCGGACAAAATATTCGTGCTCAACGACGGAGAAAAACAACAGGAGGGGTCACCGACGGAGATCTACGATCGACCAGCCAACAGCTTCGTAGCCGACTTCGTCGGGAAGTCCACGACGTTGGAGGGGACCGTCGTTTCACACGATCCGCCACGGATCGACACCGAGTCCGGTCGGATCCCTGTCGAAGCGGGCGCACTCGATGGGTTCGAGGAGGGCGAAACCGTCCGGCTGTACATTCGACCGGAGGATCTCGAAATCGCTCTCGATAGTGGGGAACACGAAATCACGCTCGCCGGGCAGATCACGAACACGGAGTATCTCGGGACCTACAGCGAAATTACCGTACAGATGCAAGGGGGAACCGAGGCGATCGCCCACACCAGCACGTCGAAAGACTTCGGCATCGGCGACCGGATCACGCTAGATTTCAGCCCCTCGAACGTCATCGTTATAAAGATATGATCCGCAAGGACATTCCCCTCCCGGATGTTATAAAACGGTACGGGTCCGCGAGGGGGCTCGTCGCCATCGGTCTCGGGTTCTTGACTGTCTTTTATATTATTCCGATCCTCCTGTTGTACTGGCAAAGCCTGAACTTCGGTGAGGGGGGCCTGTTCGCGAACTACGAACGGGCACTGAGTGGGATCTACGTTCGGATCCTGTTCCGCTCGTTCTACTACGGCGTGCTCACGACCGTCTTCACTATCGGACTGGGATATATCGCCTCGTATTATCTCGTGTTCAGGTCCAACAGGGAGAAGTTCCTACTGGGACTGGTCGTGTTGCCGCTGTGGATCGCCTACGTTATCAGATATCTCGGGATCCAGCTGTTTCTTTTCCGCTCGGGACCGGTCGTTGCGCTGTTCGGGACGGACTTCGGGTTCATTTTCTCGACTCGAGGCGTGGTTCTCGGGTTGACGGCCGTGTTTCTGCCCTTCGCAATTCTCCCGATATACAACTCGTTGAGCTCTCTGGACGAAGATCTGATCAAGGCATCACGCGTCCTCGGGGCCGATCAGTTCCGAACGGTGCGATCGATCGTCTTCCCGCTGAGTCTCTCCGGCGTCGTCGCGGCCGGATTGATCGTGTTCATCCTCGCGACCGGCTCTTTCCTCGCGCCCGCCGTGTTGGGTGGCCCACAAAACACGATGATCGCGAACGTCATCGAACAGTCGTACGGGAACCTCAATATAGGACTTGCCGCCAGTCTCGCCGTCGTCTACACGACACTCCTGCTCGTCGTAATCCTGGCGTTTAATTCCTACATCAACCTCGGGGAGGTGTTGGGCGAGCTATGAAAACCGATCGACTCAATCTGTTCGGCTATCTCCCGGTCGTTTGGCTCGTGTATGCGCTGTTGCTCATCCCGGTTCTCATGGTCATACTCACGTCGTTCACGCCCGGGGGGGCCCCGACGATCCCGGTCGACGGACTCTCGATCAGATGGTACGGAGAACTCGCACAGAGTACACAGATACTCAATGCACTGTTCGTCAGTACTGTCGTCGCCGTCGTGGCGGCCCTCCTTTCGACTGCACTCGGAACCGTCACCGCGTTCGGTTTCGTTCGAAGCGAGTTCCCGTACAAGGAATCGCTCTCGACGCTTCTCCTGTTGCCGCTGATGATCTCGCCGGTTATTACGGGACTGGCGCTCGTCCAGTACGGCGGGATGATGGGGCTCACGGGGGCGTATCCCCTTTTGATCCTCGGACACGTCCTGCTTACGCTGCCGTACGTCTTCTTGATCATCCGTGCCCGGCTGGTCACGTTCGACGAAACGCTTGAGGACGCCTCCCAGATCATGGGCGCGAACAAACTGGAGACCGTTGTCAACGTCACGCTCCCGATCATCGCACCGAGCCTTTTCACCGCAATTCTCGTCGCGCTCGTGGTTTCGTTCGGTGAATTCACGGCGACGCAGTTTCTCGTCTCACCCGGAACGACCACCGTGCCGGTCATCATTTACACGGAACTGCGGACCGGTCTCGAGCCGACGATCAGCGCGCTTGCGACCGTACTCACCCTGATCATGTTGGTAGCTGCGATCGCGGGCGAGTTCTGGGGTGAGGATCGATAAGAGAACGCGTTCACTGCTCTTCCGTGAACTATCTCGACATCGGTCCCTCCAACCAGCTCTTTTCAACGGCAGTCTCGGCCGCGTTCGATCCGCATAGGGGGTAAATGTCGTCCAGTTCCCAAAGTTTACTTACTGGGTAGAATAAGCCACGACATGGAATCCGTTAACTCGGATCGAACTACAGGGAAGACGAGGAGACGAACAGTACTGAAAACCGTCGGTGCCGGGATAGCAACCGTTGGCGTCGCGGGCTGTACCGGTGACGATGGGACGACGCTCCGATATCTGGGTTGGGGTGGAAACACACAGGAATCGGCGGAGATCGCCTTCGAGTACTGGGAGGAAGAAACCGGCAACACCGTCGAACACCAGTCCGCCGGCGGTGACGCCGAGTTCCTCTCGATCATCCGCGAGAACCCAGGGGATATCGATCTGTTCATGCCGACGTCGTTCGGTGTTCACGCCGCGCGCGAAGAGGAACTTCTCGCGCAGATCGACTACGACGAGATACCGAACTACCAAGAGAACATACAGAGCGATTGGGCCGACCGGCCGTACATCGAGGGCGACGCCGTATTCCGGGACGCGCTGACACAGGGATACGCGGTCAACACGAACGAGGTCGATCGGGAAATGACCTCCTGGCAAGATATCAAGGAGGAGGAGTTCGAGGACCAAGTCGGGCTCCGCGATCAAGCGACGTCACGTATCACGAACTCGGCCGCAGCGCTCGGGTACGACATCAACGACGTACCGGGAGACGACGATATCGTCGAAGAGATCAGAGAGGAACTCATCGAACAACAAGCGAACGCGTTCGGCTACTGGGACGCCGGTGCGGAAGGCGTCCGATGGCTTCGTGAGGAACAGGGGACAGTCGTCGAAAGCTGGGGCGGTCGGATCAGAGCACTCCAGCAGGACGGAGACGACCACATCGAGTACGTCATCCCCGAGGAGGGAACGTCGACGATCACGGAGGACTGGGCGATTCCGGAGTCCAGCGAGAACGTCGAACTCGTCCACGATCTTTTGAACCACACTTTCCAGCGCGACATCATCGTCGAGCTCTCCGACAACGTCGGCTATCCGGTCCCGGTCAACGACCCGCCGGACGTGATCAGAGATCTCCCGGACTACACCGAGGACCCCGACGACCTCATGTGGGTCGACTGGGACCTCGTCAACCCGGTGGTCGACGACTGGGAACAAATGTTCGAGGAGATCAAACAGGAATAACCACGGAGAGCGTCTTCGGAACCCTCAGCCGCGGAAAGTATAACAGTCGATCGTACGTTGTTTCGGCGCCGTCTATAGCGATTTAAATAATCACCCGGACCGCAGTCAAACGATCTGGAGGCCGATATCCATCCCGTTGATCGGCTCGGACCCACCTTCTGTAACCCTGATCGTGTTTTCGATGCAAGCCCCCCCGATCTCGGGGAGAATGATCCCCGGTTCGATGTTCAGGAACTGACCGGGTCGTAGTTTTCGTGTCTCACCCTCTTGGACCGTGGGTGAGGACGAGATCGTTATCCCGATGCTGTGGCCGAGATAGATCGCGTTAAGCCGGTCTTGGTGGCCTGCCGTCCGTGCGATCTCGTGTCCGGCTTCCCAGACAGCGTGGCCCGGGACGCCCGGTTCGATCGCTTCGAGCATCGCCTCGTACATCTCCCGGCAGACCTCATAGAGCGCCCGCTGTTCCGCCGAAGGCTTCCCGATACAGATCGTGCGATCGCAGTCCACGTAGTAGCCGTCGTGACAGACGATCAGATCGACCCAGAACATCTCTCCGGGCACCAGTTCGGTCTCTGTGTGGAGATACGGCTGTAGATTACTGCGAGTCCGACTGAACGAGCCGACGTCGACGTGCGTGGAGATCGTATTCCCATGAAGGAACTCAGCGCCCAACTCAGCCATCGTCTCCAGCGCCTCGAAACAGACCTCCCGTTCGGTTGCCCCCGGACGACAGGCGGAGACGAACGCCTCGAGCCCGGCGTCGGCGATCGCAGCTGTCTCCTGGATCCGTTCGGCGTCGTACGGCGTGGGATCAGTCACGAGCGTCGGCCACAGCGCGTCCAGTACGGAGAACTGCGTCGAGCCGGGCAGTTCCGTGAACGCTTGCCAGAGAACTGCCGGGAGTTCGAGATCGGGGAGCGCAACGTTCCCCCCGTCGAGACCCGTCTCCGAAAGCGCTTCCTCGAGACGCCGGCGTAAGGATCCGTGCTCTGCGCTGAAGTCGGCCGGAACCGTGCGTACATCGTCGATCCAGGTCATCCGTTCGGCATCGGCCCGGTGCCACTCGCGGTCGATCAGAAGGATCGGATCGGATCGCCGTGGCAGGATCAACAGCGAACGGGCTCTCGGGAACACGTGAACGTAACCTGTGAGATAGCGGATCGGGTCGGGTGTCGGGCCCGTACCGTACACCACCAGCCCGTCGGCACCGTGTTCGTCGAGGACGTCGTAAACGTTCCCGATTCGACGTTCGAACTCGTCGTCAGGGGGCCGGGGCGGAGCCCCCTGTGCTTTCCGTAACTGAGTGTCGGTCATCGTATAACCCCCGGTACTCTCGCACTTAGTTCTGTGGTCGGAGGGTGTTACCGCGCCGTCTCACCGTCGCCGTATCGTTTTTTTCGGCCGACCGATCTGATCTATCCGTCCGGCTCCTCGTCACCGAGATCGATCGTCGCGCTCCCCGATAGAGCCTCGTTGTGTTCGAAGGCGAGCGTCTCGTACTCCAACGTCTCCTCGATGGGGGCCGCCGCGTTGAGTGCTCGCTTGTTCAACGCGAGCGCCTCCGTTGATTTGTTCTCGACGAGATCCCTTGCGACGTCCGAAACGCGGTCCCCGATCTCGTCTGCGGGGTAGATTCCCGAGACGAGGCCGAGGTCCTCGGCCTCGGCAGCGTTCAGCTCTCTGCTGGTGATGATCAGCTCCCGTGCCTTGCCGTCGCCGATCATCGCGGGGAGCAGTTGTGTCGAGGCGTTCGAGACGGTCACGCCGATCTCCGATTCAGTCATCTTGAACGTCGTCTCCGGCGTCGCATACCGGAGATCGAACGACAGCGACCACTCGAAGGCGCCGCCGACGACCCACCCATCGAGCTGTCCGATGACGATCCCGTCGAACGCGCGAACCTGCCTCGTGATCTCCTGGAAGAGTTCGATCTCCTCGTTCCCCTGCGTTATCTCGTCGAGATCGGCCCCAGCGGAGAACGAATCGCCGGCTCCCCTGAGGATGAGTACGGAGAACTCACCGCTCGCGTCCTCGAGCGCCGTGACGATCTCGCGAAGGAGTTCGGTACTCAGCGCGTTCAACGCGTCCGGACGATCGAGCGTCAACCGCAACACGTCGTCGTCCACCGTCTCTCTGCGGAGTACAGTCATACTGTGTCTGTTCCTCGCTACGACGATACATTTGTGTTTTGTCAGACTGTTCGGATACTGTTAGCATTCGAGCCACACATCGAAGCGGATCCGATCAGATTACTTTTATCGGCTCTTCCTGTACTGGCAGGCGTGACAGGTGCGTATTCATCGATCGATCTCCGAGAGTTTACCGACGCGCCCTACGAACAGGTCTCGGAGGCGTTCGAGTGGGAGATCCCCGAGGAGTGGAACGTCGGCCGGGCGATCTGTGACGTCCACTCTGGAACCGACCGGACTGCGCTCCGATACCGGCGCGAGAACGGCGACACCGTCGAGTGCTCCTTCGGAGACATCGATCGTCGCGCGAGCAGTCTCGCTAGTCAGCTATCCACATGGGGTGTGGCTCGCGGAGACCGGGTCGGGATCGCGCTCCCACAGCGTATCGAGACGCTCGTTTCGCACGTCGCGACGTACAAACTCGGTGCGATCGCGGTCCCGACGTCCGTCCTCACGGGGACGGACGAGTTGCGATATCGGCTGAACAAAGCCGACGTCTCGGCGTTGATCACCGCTCCCGGGATCGCCGACGCGGTCAATTTCGACGCGGTCGATCTAGAGACGTGTCTGGTTGTCGGAGAGACGGACGAACACCGCCGGTGGGCCGACGCGCTTGAGTCGGGGGACAGCTCGTTCGAGACGCGGACGACGAGGGCCGAGGACCCTTGCATGATCACCTTCACGAGCGGCACGACTGGGCATCCGAAGGGGGTCGTCCACGCCCACCGCTGTCTGGCACCGTATCACCTCGGATTCGAAGTGATGGCCGAGTTCCCGGGAGACGACGCGGTCGTGTTCACGCCGGCCGACTGGGCATGGATCGCTGGGACGTTCGACACCACGTTTCCCGCCTGGTACAACGGCCAGACGGTCGTCGGTTACGAATCGGACACGTTCGTCCCTTCGGACGTGTTCGAACTGCTGGAGGAGTACGGAGTCACTCACTCCCTTCTCACCCCGACGATGCTCCGGATGATGAAGGAGGCTGACGCCTCTCCGGGGAGTTACGATCTCGATTTGGACGTAGTCATAACCGGCGGTGAGCCGTCCTCCATGGAGCTTTTCGAGTGGATCGATGACGCCTTTTCGGGTGTCACGCTCAACGAACATTTCGGCCAGACGGAAGCCGACCTCCTGACGACGAACAGTGCGGTAATCACGGGGAAACGGAGAACCTCAGTCGGCCGTCCGATACCGGGCCACGGGGTGGCGATCATCGACGATGCCGGTGAGCGCCAACCGCCGGGCGAAATCGGTCGGATAGCGCTCGCTCGTCCGGACCCCGCGATCATGCTCGAATACTGGGACGACCCGGAAAAGACGGACGAGGCGCTCATCGGCGGGTGGCTGGATACGGGCGATCGTGGCTATCGGGACGAGGACGGGTTCTTCTGGTTTGCGGGCCGCGACGATGACCTCATCGTCTCGAGCGGCTATCGTATCTCTCCGGTCGAAGTCGAGCGAAAAATAACGGAACACGAGGACGTTCGGGACGCCGTCGTGTTCGCGACGTCCGACGAGCGCCGTGGCACGATCGTCACAGCAGCGGTCGATGCGGCTCCGGAACGGGACGAAGACGAACTCCGCGAGGAGATCGTTCGGCTGGTGAAAACGGAGAAGGCGAAATACAAGTACCCGCGGCGGATCGAGTTCGTCGACAGCGTTCCGCAGACGGCGACGAACAAAACCGATCGGGAGTCGGTCAAACAGCGATTCGGCGGCGAGTGACGAATTCGAGACGCCACACACCGAAACCAAATCCTTATCGTATACTCCTGTAGAGGTAGCTTCTTGTTAGTGGCGATTGATTCTCGGATATGGCTGGCAAGCAGACCGAGCGAAACGAGATCGAACGTCTCGACAAGGAATACACTCTTGGCACGTGGACACGGCAGCGGGACTTCAATCCGACACAGATCGTCGACACCGAGGGACCGCGGATCGTCACCGCCGACGGCGATTCGATACTCGATTTCAGCAGCCAGTACGTCTGTACGAGCCTCGGCTACGACGCCGAGCGGGTGTGTGACGCCGTCGACGAGCAGATCCGGGAGGTACCCTACGTAAACCCGGGCTGGTCGACCGAACCGCGGGCGAAGCTCTCGGAGAAACTCGCCGAAATCACTCCCGGATCGCTCAAAAAGACGTTCTACTCGACCAGCGGAACTGAAGCTAACGAGGCCGCGTTCAAGATCGCCAGATCCTACACGGGAAAACACAAGATCCTCTCGCGGTATCGGTCCTACCACGGGGCGACCGCCGCGTCGCTGTCGGCGTCCGGCGATCCACGACGGGTCGCACAGGGCCCCGAGATCCAGCCGGAGGTCCCCGGGATGGTGAAAGCGCCCGACCCCTACGCGTACGGTTCGAGTCTCGACCCCGAACAGAGCCTCGAGTACATCGACGAGATGTTGGAACTGGAGGGCGGGACGGTCGCCGGCGTGCTGGTCGAGCCGCTCGTGGGTTCGAACGGCGTGTTGACGCCGCCGGACGATTACCTGCCTCGACTGCAGGAAATCGCCCACGACCACGGCGCGCTGTTGATCTGTGACGAGGTGATGACCGGATTCGGGCGGACGGGCGAGTGGTTCGCCTCGACGCTTTACGAGGCCGAACCGGACATCATCACGATGGCCAAAGGGTTGACCGGTTCGTATCAACCCCTCGCGGCGACGACCGTCACCGAGGAGATCGCCGACCACTTCGAGGACAACCTCCTCAACCAGGGACACACGTTCTCGGGGCATCCCGTCGCCTGTGCGGCGGGAGTGGCCGCGATCGAGACCTACGAGGAGGACGGACTCATCGAGAACGCCCGCGAAATGGGCGAGTATCTGAGATCCGAACTCGAAGCGCTCGCCGATCGGCACCCGAGCGTCGGCGAGCGCCGCGGTGTCGGCCTCCACCAGGGGCTCGAACTCACCCGAAGCGAAGAAAAGCGGGTGCCGTTCGAGGAGCGAAGCGACAAGGTCTCCGGCGAGAAGACGGTCCTCAAAGAGGTCGGGGCGAAAGCGCTGGAGAACGACGTCTACTTTTATACGTCGGTGAACACGATCGTCGTCACGCCGCCGCTGACGATCACGGAAGCACACGTCGACGAGGCGGTCGCGGCGCTGGACGAGGCACTGGAGATCTCGGACGCCAAGATGGACTAACGCTTTCGAGCTATCGTTTTTTGTCACGGAGCGGAGCTAAGACGGCCTCTCGGAATCAAAACTCCTCGAGCACTCGTTCGACCAGAGACGACGCCTCCGGATCGGTGAGTTCCTGCGGCGAGACGGTGAACTCCCCGAGATGTAGGCGCCGTTCGCCGAGCCACACGCGCGGATCTCCACGGCGAAGCGAGCGGACGAGTTCCAGCGCCGAAAGTGGTGCCGCCTCCCGAACGCGACCGAGTACCTTCGGCACGCCGCTGGCCTTGTCGTGACCGTCCGAGAGCCGTATCTCGAGATGCGGGCTCGAATCGAGGCCGTCGGCGATCCGTTCGGCCCGATCGCGCCAGGTCTCGAGCGTGGCTTCGTGGTCCTCCTCGAGAAAGCCCTCGAGCGCGACCATCAGTCCGACGATCTCCTCGGGGCCGACCTTCATCGGCCGGCCGAGGTTCGTCGCGGGCGTCCCCTCGGGAAGCTCCGCCCGGTCGATCAGCGCTTCCGGCGGCTCCCACAGCTCGGCGTGATAGCCGTCGGGAAGCTGCTGGAGCGCGATCGACCTGATGAGATCTTCGCGACCCGAGACGATCCCGGTCGATTGGGGGCCGCGGATCCCCTTGCCGCCGCTGAACACGACGAGATCGGCGCCCGTCTCGTGGAACCGCTCGAGGTTTCCTTTCGGTGGGACTTCGCTCGCCGCGTCGACGATGACCGGAACGTCGTGATCGTTCGCGATCCCCGTTACCGTTTCCAACTCGAGGACGTTGTGGGGACGCTGGACGTACGCGATCGCGGCTGTGTGCTCGTCGATCGCCGACTCGATCTCCCAGGGCTCGACCCGATCGGCGCCGCCGTCGATGGGGTGATGAGAGACGTGTCCGAGATCGACCAGTTTCGCCCCGCTGGCCCGTAACCCGACGTCGTATTTGAACCGGTGGGCTTTGGGGATGAGGATCTCGTTCGGGAACTCGCTCGTCTCCGGCAGACTCGCCATCCTCGCGTAGTCGTCACCGGCGAGACAGGCGGCCGCGGCGAGCGTCATTCCCGCGGCCGAACCGGCGGTGACGAACCCGGAGTCGGCCCCCGTGGCCTCGGCGATTAACTCGGAGGCCCTCGCCTGTAGTTCCGGGACGTACACGTGCGATTCGGCGGCCCGCTCCATCGCGTCGGCGACGCCCTCGCGCGGGCGGGAACCGCCGACCTGCGTTCGCGTCCCGACGCCGTTTATCACCCGTCGGGCGCCGAGTTCCTCGTATATCGTGCCACGGTCTGTCATGATCGAACGGATCGCCGACAGGGACAAAACTCTTTGCGGTTCCACTCTCGATCCGGCGCATCAACGGGGGAACTAAGAGCGCTCCGGGGGTGGGTAGGGTATGTCAGTAGTCGATTTATTGGTAACCGGTGGGCGAGTGCTGCTCGACGGCGAACTCCGGGCGGCGACGCTCGGCGTGACCGACGGCGAGATCAGCCACATCGTTGCACCCGACGTCACGCTAGAGGCGAGAGACGACCTCGCCCTCGAGGGGGAGGTCGTCCTCCCCGGGCTAGTCGACGGACACGTTCACTTCCGGGAGCCGGGGTACACTGAAAAGGAAGGTATCGAGACCGGAACTGCCGCCGCCGCCGCGGGCGGTGTCACGACGGTGATCGAGATGCCCAACACCGTTCCGCCCGTACTCACCGTCGATCGTTTCGAGTCGAAGGCCGATCTGTTCGATTCGAAGTCCCACGTCGACTTCGCGCTGTTCGGGGCGATAACCGAAGAGAACGTCGGGACCGGCGACATCGCGGCGATGGCCGACGCCGGCGCCACGGCGTTTAAAACGTTCATGGCGACGAGTTTCGGCCCGCTTTTGATGAGCGACAAGGGCGAACTTTACCGGGCTTTCGAGGAGGTCGAAGCGGCCGAGCGGCCGCTGTATATCCACGCCGAAGACGAGGAGTACCTCGATCTCTTCCGGGACCGTGCGATCGAAGCACACGGCGAGGCGATGGCGGCGTTCTTCGAGGCGCGGCCGGAGATCGCCGAGACGACGGCCGTCTCGGACGTGCTTGATATCGTCGTCGACACCGGAACGGAGACGGTCATCGTCCACACGACGACCGCCGAGGCGATCGATCGAACCCAGGCCGAGAAGGCGGCCGGACAGCCGGTCTGGACCGAAGTGACGCCGTACCATCTCGCCTTCAGCCGATCGGACATCGAGGAGATCGGTCCGTACGGAATCGGAACGCCGCCGGCCCGTGACGAGTCGAACCGCGAGGCGCTTTGGGATCGGGTCGAGGCCGGCGACGTCGATCTGTTCGGCAGCGACCACGCGCCGCATCGACTCGAGGAGAAAGAGCGACCGCCGACGGAGGTCGCACCGGGGATGCCACAGCTGGAGACGGCGCTGCCGTCGCTGCTCGATGCGGCGTCCCGCGGTCGGCTCTCGCTTTCGACGATCGCGGAACTGTACGCCGAACGGCCGGCGCGGATCCACGGGCTCTATCCGAAAAAAGGGACGATACAGGTCGGCTCGGACGCGGATTTCGTCGTCGCCGACCCCGACGCCGAGTGGACGGTCGACGCGGGGGCGTTCGCCTCCGCTGGCGAGTACAGCCCCTTCGACGGGATGACGCTCACCGGCCGCCCGGTGGCGACGTATCAACGCGGACGACGGATCGCCGAGGACATGCGCCCCCTCGGCGAGGCGGGACAGGGGGCGTTTCTGACCCGGTGATGTGAGCCGGCGTTTCCGACCACATCGAACGAACGCTCTTCGAGCACGAACATACATTTCCGTTCGTGTCGATGCGTCGATATGGCACTCGACAGCAGATTCGAGAACGGACGGGTCGTGACGCCGGACGGCGTCGGATCCGACCTCTCGATCGGGGTGAGTGACGGCCAGATCGCGGCGATCGGTGATCCGGCAGAACTCGGCGAGGCCGATCGTATCGTCGATTTAGACGGACAGTACCTCCTGCCGGGCGTCGTCGACGGGCACGTCCACGTCCGATCGCCGGGACAGGAGTACAAAGAGGACTGGGCGAGCGCGACCGCCGCGGCGGCCGCCGGCGGCGTCACCACGCTCGTCGCGATGCCCAACACCGATCCGATAATCGACTCCACGGAGACCCTAGAGCGGGTCTACGAGATCGCCGACGGCGACGCGCACGTCGATTTCCAGTCGTATGCGGTGTTGACCTCCGAGAACTACGATCGGGTCGAAGCGCTCGCCGAGGCCGGGGCGGCCGGCTTCAAGGTCTTTCTCGGGACGACGGTCGGGGATATCGACCCACCGGACGACGGCGAGTTGTACGCCGCGATGGAGCAGGCGGCCGAGATCGACAAACGGATCGGCTTTCACGAGGAGAACGACGACATCCTGACGTTCTTCGAGACGCGGTACAGAGCCGAGGGGCGCAACGATCCGATCGATCACGCCCACTCGCGGCCGGTCGTCGCCGAGGCGGAGGCGGTCTCGCGGATCATCCTCCTGGCCGACCACGCCGACTGTCCGGTCCACATGTTCCATCTCTCCTCGGGGACGGGTGCGGAACTCGTCGCCGAAGGGAAGGCCGACGGCGTGAACGTCACCGCCGAGACCTGCCCACATTATCTGTGGTTCACCGAGGAGGTGTTGAACGAGAAGGGCAACGTCGCGCGCATCCAGCCGCCGATCCGGAACGCCGACGAGCGCGAGCGGCTCTGGGAGACCGGCATCGACGGCGGGGCGGTCGACTGTATCGCGACCGATCACGCGCCACACACCGACGAGGAGAAGGGCGCCGACGATCCGTTCGGCAACACCTGGGAGAGCGCCGCGGGGTTCGTCGGGCTGGAATCGGAGGTCGGTGTCATGTCCACGTTCGTCTCGGAGGGACGGCTCTCCCCCGAACAGTGGGCGTACATGCACAGCACACGCCCGGCACAGATCTGGGGGCTGTACCCACAGAAGGGCTCCCTGCAGGTCGGAACCGACGCAGACTTTACGATCGTCGATTCTGACGCCGAGTGGACCCAACGGAAGGAAGCGCTCCACTCGAAGAGCAAGACGACGCCGTTCAACGGCGAGCGCTTCGTCGGCCAGCCGACGATGACCGTCGTCCGCGGCGAGGTCGTTTACGAGGCAGGGTCGCTGGGCGTCGAGGCGGGATACGGCCAGATCGTTCCGGCCGAGGGGACGACGTCGAAGGCGGTTCCCCGGAGCGTTCCGGAGCGCTGAATCGAGTTCACCCGAACGTTCGGGGTTCGACATCGAGACGATGTATCCAGACATCTATCGCGTGGGCCTGTCTCGGTCACGACGGACATAGGTTTTTAATGTCCTGTGGCGACGCTACATCCTATGGGACTTTCAGTGGCACTTTCCGGGGACGCGATCATCAACCGACGCGTGTCGATGTGTGAGGACGAGGGGTTCCGGTCGCTGATGGCGCAGTTCCAGTCGGCCGATATCGGGTTCACCCACCTGGAGACGCTGTTTCTCGACTACGACGATCCGGAGGTCTATCCCGCGGCGGAGGCGGGCGGAACGTGGATGCGGTCGGAGCCGGAGATCGTCGAGGAACTGAACTGGGCGGGATTCGACATGGTGTCACACGCCTCGAATCACGCGCTCGATTACTCCTACGGCGCCCTCGAATCGACGTGGGATACCCTCGATTCGGCCGGAGTCGATCACGCGGGAACGGGTCGGAACCTCGCGGAGGCGCGAACGCCGACCTATCGGGAGACGCCGGGCGGCCGTGTCGGCCTCGTTTCGATGACAACCTCCTTTACCGCCTGGAGCAAGGCGGGGGAGGCCCGCCGCGACATGCAGGGACGACCGGGGACGAACACGCTGGATACGTATTACGCCGCGAGTCCGGCGTACATCGAGACGATACGGGACCTCGCGAAGGCCGCCGGATTGTGGATCACACCGGGCGCAGAGGGCGAGTGGCTGCTCAATCCCCCCGGAATCCACAACACGATCTATCGGTTCGTCGAGGACGAAAGCGTCGACGGGATGGTTCGAGTCACCGACGAGGCCGACCGGGAGGGCAACCTCCGGGCGATCGCCGAGTCCGACCGGCAGGCGGATCTCACGATCGCTCACGTCCACACCCACGAGTGGGACACGGAAGGGGATCTGAGCGATCCCGCACCGTTCCTTCCGCCGTTCGCGCGCGAGTGTATCGAAGCCGGCGCCGACATCGTGCTCTGTCAGGGGAGTCACGCGCCGCTGCGCGGGATCGAACTGCACGAGGGCAGTCCGATCTTCTACGACCCGGGCGATTTCTTCATGATGAGCGATACGGTCGAGCGGCTCCCTTCGCGGTTCTACGACCGCTATGGGGCCGGACCGGACACACATCCCGCCGAGGGGATGCCCGGTGAGGCGTTCGAAGCCCGCGGCGTTTCGAGCATGTTCGGCGAGGAAGACGATTCCGACTCCGACTACGGCGGCAGAGTCGAAAGCCCACCGGGCGGGTACTTCTCCGGAAAGGTGATCGGGAACCTCGTTCCCGTCTGTACGTTCGACGACGACCTCTCGCTCGAGGGGATCGAACTCCACCCGGGGTATCTCCGCGATTCGCCGACGATTTATAAAGGCGTCCCGACGCGGGCGAGTGGATCGAAGGCGAGAGATATCATCGAGTACGTCGAGGAACTCTCCGAGCCGTTCGGGACGTCCATCTCCTTCGAGGACGGGATCGGTCACGTTTCAGTATAGACGAACCCGCTGTGGCGATCACGCCATGGATACTGTTTTACCGACCGGCCGAGGAAACACCCGTATGCGCATACAACTCGACCGGGAGCGGTTCGTCGAGACGATGAAGACACAGGCCGAGATCGGCGGAACGGAGGGTGGGGGGCTGCACCGTCTCGCGCTGTCAGATGCGGATCGGGAGGTTCGAGATTGGTTCAAAGACCAACTGGACGCGGCGGACCTGACGGTTCGGATCGACGAATTCGGGAACATGTTCGGCCGACGGGCTGGGACGGATCCGGAGGCCGATCCCGTGATGGTCGGCTCGCATCTGGATTCCCAGCCCTACGGGGGGATCTACGACGGTCCGCTGGGGGTCATCAGCGCACTCGAGTTCATCAGAACCCTCGACAACGAGGGGATCGAGACGGAACATCCGGTCGAGATCGTCAACTGGACCAACGAGGAGGGCTCGCGGTTCCATCCGGCGATGCAGGGAAGCGGCGTCTGGGCTGGCGCCCACGACATCGAAGAGGAGTACGAAACGACCGACACCGACGGGAAGACGTTCGAGGCGGAACTCGAGCGGATCGGATACAAGGGGGAGCATCCGGCCTCGCCACAGACCGACTACTCGGCCTATCTGGAGCTCCATATCGAACAGGGGCCGTATCTGGAACGCGACGACAAGGACGTCGGGATCGTCACCGGAATCGTCGGGTTCACCTGGGGCGAAATCACCTACTACGGCGAGGCGGATCACTCCGGGCCGACCCCGATGTATTCTCGATCCGATGCCCTCGTCGCGGCGACGGAGGTCATCGACCGGATCCGACGGATTCCCTCGGATCTCGGCGATCGGACCGTCGGCACGACCGGCTACATCGACGCGAAGCCCAACTCGATCAACATCATCCCCGAGGAGGTCACGTTCACGTGGGACTTCCGGGATCCCAAAGACGAGGTCGTCGAGACGGCCGTCGAACGCGTTCGAGAGGAAGCGAAGGTCGCCGCCGAGCGGGAGGGCGTCGACTTGGAAATCGAAGAGCGAATGCGGGCGGGAAGCGTCGACTTCGCCGATCGGTGTGTCGAGGCGATCGGGTCGGCCGCCGAGGACCTCGGCTACGACGGGCAGCGTCTGGTCAGCGGCGCCGGACACGACGCGACTCACATGACGGAGATCTGTGACACCGGGATGGTCTTCGCCGTCAGCGAGGGGGGCAAGAGCCACAACGAAGACGAGTACACCAGCTGGGACGACTGCTATGCGGCCGCGAACACGCTCGCCAACGCCGCACTCGATCTCGCGGAACCGGATGTCTGATCGGGTCGTATGAAACTGTCCTCGATACCGGAGGATCGCCGGCTCCTTCGAGGCACTCCCGGTATCGATCGACCCGTTTCCTTTGTCAAGCCCCGATGAACGGTCGGTCGAAATCTGTCGAACCTTTGCATTCATAGAGAAAAGCTGATTACGATCCGTTTCGCCGCCTTCAGCATGACGAGTTCAGACCGCGTTCGGTATCACACCTCCCGCGAGACGGTTCCGGAAGACGGCCGACACCACTACGTCGCGATCGAAGAGAGTCGCGGCCACGTCCACGGACCGTTCTCGGTGCTTTTGAACAGCCCCGAGCTTGCGGGGCGGATCGGCCACCTCGGCGCGTACGTCCGCTTCGAGGGTGAGCTTCCCGATGCGGATCGGGAACTCGCGATACTCACGACGGCGCGGGCGTTCGATTGTGCCTACGAGTGGGCGGCACACGTCCCGATCGCCGAAGAGGCCGGTGTGCGTAGCGCGGCGATCGACGCCGTCGCCGATTCGTTGTCGGCCGAGGGTCTCGACGACCGGGAGCGAGCGATCGTCGAGTACGGGCGGGAACTGTTCGAGGAACACGCAGTATCGGATGAAATCTTCGAAGCCGCGATCGAGCGCTTCGGTGAGTCGGGCGTCACGGAGCTTACCGGAACGATGGGCTACTACGCGATGCTCGCGTGTGCGCTGAACGCTTTTGAGGTGTTCCCACGATCGGATCAGCCGCAGCTTCCCTGAATTCGACGGACGTCGCGTGATCGACCGGACGGGGCGATGCAATTATCTATTTTGCGCGGTGTTTTGGAACGTATGCCGACCGAACTCGCCGACGGCGTCCACGACATCACGTGCCGGACCGAAGAGAGCGGCAAACGGTATCGGGTGTTCCTGTTCACCGACGGAACGCCGACGCTTTTCGACGCCGGATTTGCCGAGACGGCTGAATCGGTGTTCGACGGCATCGAGGCCGTCGGTGTCGAACCGGAGCGGCTCGTCATCACCCACGGTGACGCCGATCACATCGGCGGCTTCGATGCGCTCGTCGACCGGTACGGTGTCGAGACGTGGGTGCCCGAGCAGACCGACCCTGCGACTGACCACGATCCGGATCACCGCTACGGCGACGGCGATCCAGTCGGGCGATTCGAGACGGTTCACGTCCCCGGACACGAACCGGACAACCACGCCCTGATCGACGAGGACGCTGCGATCGCGGTACTCGGCGACGCCGTCTCCGGCGCCGATCAGCGCGGCCTCCCTGCGGGGCATTTCCACCTCCCGCCGGCCGTCTACTCGAGGGACCTCAACGAGGCTGAAACGAACCTCCAGCGGCTACTCGAGTACGAGTTCGAGATCGCCCTCGTCTATCACGGCTCGTCCGTGACCGAAAACGCTGGAACGAAACTCGATCGGTACGTGAACTTCCCGGGCAAGCCGTGAGCGTTCCCCTCAGTCCTCGGCGAACGCTTCGGCGACCGACAGCTCCGATTCGAGCGCGACGAGGAGTTTGATCCGCGCTTTGTGTGCGGGGAGATCGCCGGCGAGGACGGCGCCGTGTTTTTCGAGGATGTATCCGCCGCCGCCACCGTAGACCGCCGCGACACCGCCCCCGGGACACCGAGAGGCGATAACGACGGGAACGCCGGCGGAGATCGCGTCCGCGACGGCGTCGGCGACAGCTTCGGGCGCGTTCCCCAGACCCGTCGCTTGGAGGACGAGTCCGTCACAGCCGGCTTCGACCGCGCGATCGACCCGATCACGGCCGACACCGAGCCCGAGTGGGACGATCGGGACGTCACCGGCCGGGGGCTCGTCGATCGTGAGGGTCACCGATCGGGATCCCAGCTCGCTGTATCGCTCGAAGCCGTCGGGAGCGAGGACGCCGACCGGACCCTTGCCGGGGGACTCGAACGTGTCGAGACGCCACGTGTGGGATTTGACGACGTCGCGGGCGGCGTGGAGTTCGCCGTTGAGACAGAGATAGACGCCGCCGACCGTCCGGACGGCGGCTTCCTCGGCGGCGCTGACCGAATCGAGGAGGTTCGCCGGGCCGTCGGCGCCCGCCTGATCGGGACGACGCTGTGCGCCGGTGAAGACGACGGGGGAGTCGCTCTCACACACGAGATCGAGATAGTAGGCCGATTCGGACATCGTGTCCGTACCGTGGGTGACGACGACGCCGCCCTCGTGGGCGGCGACCTGTTCGCGGAGCCGATCTAACACCTCGAAATCCATATCGATGCTGGGGCGATGGGCGACGTTCTCGACACGGATTCGGCCCTCAAGTTCCGGAACGGCCTCGACGAGGTCTTCGCCGGTCTTCGTCGGCCCGGCGCCGTCGTCGCCGGCCGTGCTCGCGATGGTGCCGCCGGTGGAGACGACGAGTACGTGATCGGACATATGCTCTCGCTCGGCGAGTCAATTCATAAGGGCTCCGGATCGGGAACGGGACATCGCCACGTGGAGGGGTACCCTTTTTGGGCCCGCTTTGCGGATACCGGGACATGACGCGACTGGCGATCAACCCGCCGGAACTCAAAGACGCTCGAAGCATCGGCTACAACCACGCGGTCATCGACGGCGGAACGTTCTACATGGCCGGACAGGTAGCGATGGACGAACACTCGAACGTCGTCGGGGACGGCATCGAAACTCAGGCGGAGAAGACCTACGAGAACGTCGGCATCCTCCTCGATGCGGTCGGCAAGACCTACGCCGACGTGGCCAAGGTCACAACCCATATCGTCGATCTGAGCGAACACTACTACGACGGCTACAAGCAGGTATATCAGGACACCTTCGAGGAGCCGTACCCGTGTCACACCGTCCTCGGACACGAGGAGTTAGCACACGAGGAGTACCTCGTGGAAGTCGAAATCGAGGTTCCGTTCACCGATGCCGAAATCGAGGCGATCGAACCGGACGGCGAGACCGTCCGGAAGATCTGAACCCTCGCCGTAGGGAGCCACAGGGTTTATTTTTCCGACGGCGTACCGGGCAGTATGCCGAACCACCCGGATCTCTCAGAGCTGACCGACCGGATGCCACAGTCGGGCATTCGCGAGGTCTTCGGTGCCGCCCAAAAATACGACGATCTCGCCGATATGAGCATCGGAGAGCCGGATTTCGCCACCCCGGAGCCGATCGCGAGCGCGGTCGCCGACGCGCTCGGGACCGGAATCAGCAGTTACACGACCTCGACCGGGCGGGAGGACCTCCGGGAGGCGCTCGCGGCGAAACTGGCGGCGGAAAACGGGATCGACGCCGATCCCGGCGAGGAGCTCATCGTGACGCCGGGGGCGATGGGGGCGCTTTTCAGTTCGCTCAACGTCCTCTGTGACCCGGGCGAGGAGGTGCTCGTTCCCGAACCGTACTGGCCGAACTTCCACGGCCACGTCGCGAGTGCGGGGGCGGAGTTCGTTCCCCTCCCCACCGACGAGGCGTTCGTGCCGGAGGCAGAAACCGTCGCCGACGCGATCACCGAACGGACGGTCGCGATCGTGCTGAACACGCCTACGAACCCGACGGGGGCGGTGATCCCGCCGGCTCGACTCGAGGCGATCGCCGACGTCGCGGCCGAACAAGACCTGTGGATCGTCGCGGACGAGACCTACGAACACCTCGTCTACGACGACGCGACACACCACTCGCTCGCGAGCGACGGGGACCGCTTCGAGCACTGCGTGACGGTTCATAGCTTCTCGAAGTCCTACGCGATGACCGGCTGGCGTGTCGGCTATGCGAGCGCGCCGGCACGCGTCGTCGACGGGATGCGCGTCCTGCAGGAACACAGCACCTCCTCGATCGCCGAACCCGCACAGGTCGCGGCGATGGCGGCGCTGGAAAACCGGGACGTCGTCGACGAGATCCACGGGGCGTTCGCCGAACGCCGCCGAATCGTGCTCGATCGCCTCGGGGCGATCGACGGCGTCGATCCGGGGAATCCACGCGGCGCCTTCTACGTCTTCGCAGACGTCTCGGCGCACACCGACGACAGTCGGTCGTTCGTCGAACGCCTCATGGCCGAGGCCGGTGTCGCGGCCGTTCCCGGGACTGTGTTCGGCGACGGCTGCGAGGGGTACGTGCGGTTCTCCTATGCGACCGATCCGAACACCATCGAGACGGCGATGGATCGGCTCGAGACGTTTTTCGGGACCGTTTGAGCTCCCTCGAAGCGAGCGGGTTCGTTCGGGGCCGATCGACGGACGCCCCGTATGGAGGGCGGGGATATTTGCCGGTCGAGTGTGTCCGAAACCACATGACGGACACCGTGCGGGCGGTCATGCTCGACCCGGACTGGTTCGGCGACGTAGACGAAGAGCGGGCCCACTTCGAGGAGTTACTCGACGACGTCGTCGTCGAAGGGATCGACTGTACTGAGGCGGAGATCCCCGAGGCAGTCGGGGAGGCCGATCTCCTGTTGTCTCATTACACGGGCGTGTCGGCGGCGAGTATGGACGCGACGGGCTGTTCTGTCGTCGCCAGGTACGCGACCGGTATCGACGGCATCGATATCGAGGCCGCGACCGAGCGCGGCGTTCGGGTAACCCGTGTCCCGGAGTACTGCGACGAGGAGGTCGGAACCCACGCGCTCACACTCGCCTTGGCTGCGTTCCGGGGGCTTTCGGTGTACGATTCGTCCGTGGCCGAGGGGCGCTGGGAGTGGGCCGACGCCGCGCCGATCCCACCGGTCGAGGGGACCACGTTCGGCGTGCTGGCGTTCGGACACAAAGGGAGCACGACCGCGAGAAAAGCTGCCGCGCTCGGATTCGACGTCTGTGCGTACGATCCCTACGTCGACGACGACGAGATCGAACGCCTCGGTGTCCGATCCGTCGACTACGAAACGCTACTCGATAGCGCCGACATCCTCTCGATACACGCCCCGCTGACCGAGGAGACCGACGGGATGGTCGACGCGGCGGCGCTCGACCGGTTGAACGACGACGCCGTGCTCGTGAACACGGGCCGAGGGCGGGTACTCGACGAAGCGGCACTCCTCGACGCGCTCGAAAACGACCGGTTACGTGGAGCGGGACTCGACGTCCTCGCCCGGGAACCGCCGTCGGAGGAGAATCCGCTTCTGGGACGTGACGACGTCATCCTCACGCCACACGCAGCGTGGTATTCGACGCGGACGGTATCGACGCTCCGTCGGCGCGGAACTGAGATCGCCATCGCCGCGCTGAACGGCGAACGTGTTGAAGGGATAGTCAATCCCGATTCGATACGTTAACTCAGATACATTTATGATGATATATATTTCTAACACGACATGTAAGAGAAAATCCATCAAAATTGACAGTAGCATATTCGTCGACTTGATGGTTAATAAACGCATCTACCGTATTAGAAAATCAGTAGTAAGGGACCGAAACAGCTTTTGTTACACCTGGTAAAATTCGATTAAAAATATATGATCTCGATTCGGCCTGATGAGGTGTGCGTAACAATCCTCACTCATATAATTTTTATTTAATATATTCTAATCCATCAAAATCGACGAACCGTCTCGTAGTGGGACCCCTCCGAGCGAATGGCCTCACAGCGAGAGATCGACCCGAAACCGTACCGATCGAAGACTGGAAAGATTGCGGCGTTCAGGATTTCAGGAACTGTTCGAGTCCGACGAGTCGGTCGGCGACGATCACGGCGAGGAACGCGACGACGACGTAGACGCTCGCGACCGCGGCCACGAGCGGGCTGATGTTCGACCGGATCGAGGTGTAGATCAACACCGGGAGCGTGACGATATCCGGCGTCGTGATGATGAGGCTGACGAGGAATTCGTTGAGTCCGAGCACGAACATGATGAGCGAGCCCGTGATGACGCCCGGCATCAACGAGGGAAGCGTCACGTTGAAGAACGTCTGTATCTCGTCGGCACCGAGGTTCTTCGCGGCGTTCTCCAGTTGCGGATCGAGCGCGTTGACCCGGGAGGTGACACTCCAGATCATAAAGGGGATGTTGATGATCGTCAGAGCGAGCCCGACGGTCCAGAGCTGTCCGATGTATCCGAGTTCGCCGAGGATGATCAGAAGGATCACGCCCGAGACCACGAGCGGAACGGTAAACGGCAACAGGAAGTATATTTGCAGGGACTTCTCGAAGCGGATATCGTAGCGGATCAATCCGAGCCCGGTGAGAATTCCGATCGGTATCGCGAGCAGCGTACAGAACAGCGCGACGGCGACACTTCGGTAGAACGCGTCGATGAACCGCTGCTCGCCCGGAATCTGTGCGTACCATTGCAGGGAGAGATCGTCTGGCGGGAACCTGACGAGATCACCCCCTTGGAACGAGACCACGAGGACGATGAGCGTCGGCAACATGAGGAAAATGACCTCGAGGACGATTATCACCGAGAGAACCGGGTGTTCGCCGGGGAGTTCCCGAGTGAGACGGAAAAAGCGGTTCGTGAACCCGTCTTCGTTACTCATCGGGATCACCCGTATCGACGCCGAGGGTACCGGTCCCGACGACCTGGAAGACGAACAGGACGACGATCGAACTGACGATTACCAACGCGACGCTGAACGTCGCGGCCAGCGGCCAGTTGCCGGAATCGAACAGCGTTCGGAAGATGAGATTCGCGACGAAGGTCACCTGTCCGCCGCCGACGAGTTCCGGAATGGCGTAGGTCGCCGACGTGATGGTGAAAACGACGATAGTCGCGCCGGCAACCCCGGGAAGCGAAAGCGGGATCACGACGTATCGGAACGTGTCTAAGCGGTTCGCACCGAGGTTACTCGCCGCGAGTTCGAGCGATCGATCGATGTTCTGAATCGCCGGCGCGAGCATGATGATCGCGAAGGGGATCATGATCTGGAGGAGTCCGATCACGACGCCCGTCCGCGTTCCGATGAACCGGATGGGTCCGATCCCCACGACCCCGAGTGCGGAGTTCAAAAGACCGTTACGGCCGAGAATGATGAGCCAGCCGTACGCCCGGACGATCACGCCGGTAAAGAACGGAACGAAGAGGCTGATCAAAAGCAGCTTTCGAACGAGCGCCGAGCGGACACGGATCGTCAGGTAGGCGTACGGAAGCGCGAAAACGACCGACAGAGCGGTGATGAGAAGCGACAACCCGATCGTTCGGACGAAGATCGCGTAGTAGCCTCGCCGTCCGAGCAGTGTCTCCCAGTTCTCTAGGGTGAACTCGTAGATGATAAACTCGAACGGATCGTGTGTCAGGAAGCTATACGCGGTCAGAATGAACATCCCGACGAAGAGGAAACTGACGAGCAAGAATCCGGGAATGATGAGAACATACCCCATCCACGTCGGTGGCGACTGATAGAACCGCTCGGGAAGCAGCCTCTTGACGTCGATCAGGGTGTCCTCCGCCTTCCAGACTGCCCGCTCGAGTCGTCTCGGTTTCTTATCGGCCATGATGCTCACTCGAGTTCTTTCGGTTCGTATCCATCATATGACATAGCGCACAGTTGGTGTATTAATAAGGATTTTGGACGGACGAACCGTTCGAACTCGGCATTAAACGCCCGACGAGCGAAGGTTCGTCTCGGATTTGACATGAGATGAGGGGGACGTTAGGAACCCATGATGACGTTGAACTCCTCGTAGAGTTCGGATTTCCGCTCCGTGTAGACGTCCAGATCGACGGTCAACAGGTTCTCGAAGTCCTCCTCGCTTGTCGGGTAGGCCGGGTCGTCGACCATGTAATCCAGCGGCTCGACGTTGCTGTTGAGCATCGGCAGCGAGAGCCCCCCCGTCCAGCCCTCCTGGTTCTCCGCGGCACAGGCGTAGTTGATGAACACCTGCGACCAGTACAGTTCGGATTCGGGCTGGTTCCGCGGCGTGTACATCCCATCGCCCCACGCGGTCGCACCTTCCTCGGGAATGGTCCAGTTGACCGGTTCGCCCTCCTCGAAGGCTTCCCGGAGGTTGTTCATCAGAAGCGGACCGGCGGCGACCTCACCCTCGCGGATCTGCTGTGTCAGGCTCGTGTCGTCCCCGATGTGTCCGATGCTCGGTCTGAACGCCTCCAGTTGGTCGTACACCGGCTGGAGGTCGTCGGCCCCCAACGACGTATCCGACAGCTCCGAGAGGACCGGCCAGAAGCCGTAGCCGTTGTCGTACTGCGAGAACTCGTTTTCGAACTGCTCGTCCAGGAAGTCGGTCCACGAACCCGGGGGTTCGGTCGAACCGGTAACCTCCTCCAGCGCCTCCTCGTTGTAGGAAAGCGAGTAGGTGTACGAGTACAACACGACGTACGGCAGGTCGCCGTCGACGTCGGGGATCGCGAGGTCGAACATCTCGTCGAGGTTCGTGACGATGTCGGGGTCGAGCGGCTCGGCGAGATCCATCAGGTACTCCTCGTGAAGCGCCGGCTCGACGGTCCACATCACGTTGACGGGCGGCTCCCGGTCCTGCTGAATCGCCGTCCGGATGTCACCCTGCATGACGGTCCGGTCGGTGTTGTCGTACTGGACCTCGATCCCCGTATCCTCGGTGAACACATCGCCGACGTGTTCGGCCAACGAACCCTCCCAGATCCCGCCCCAGGCCCGAACAGTGATCGAGTCGGGCTTTTCGGGCTCGCCGTTGCCGTTTCCGTTTCCATTGCCGTTGCCGTTTCCGTTTCCATTGCCGTTGCCGTTTCCGTTTCCATTGCCGTTGCCGTTCCCACCTAGACATCCGGCGACACCGCTCACCAGGGCGGCGGAGCCGGCACTGAGCATGGCCCGCCTCGAGGGCCGATACGTGCTGTTTGCCGCTTCGTTTCGGTCACCAGTGTCTTCGGACGGACGCTTTCGTCCCATGATACATGTTGTCAATTCGTATCCCGGCATATATATTTTTCCCCGGGGCACTCCTTATACATTCATTCATATATATCTGTTAAAAGACGACAAACCGTTCCAGTAGAGTGGTTGCGTTGTGCGATGACGACAACTCGGACGTGGCTGAATCCCTCCGGATTGACCCGGAGGAACTCGGTGAGTCAAACAGTTCGTACGGTCGTATCAAACCGTATACACCAGACAGTCGGTCGCGTCCCAGCCGATTCGGACATCGTCGCCGCGGGCGAAGACACGGGTCCCCTCCGAGTTGATATCGGAGACCTGAAACGGCTTCTCGATGCCGTCGATCTGTACGGTCGTATCGACGAAGTTACCCTTGAAAACGACGTCTGTAACTGTCCCGTCGAAGACGTTGTCAGCCGAAACGGACTCGCCGATACCGATCTCCTCGAAGCGGATCCCGACCGAGACGTCGTCGTCGGCCTCGACCGATCCCTCGACGAGGTCCGTTCGACATTCGATCGTGTGCTCGGTGCCGGTGAGTTCGACGGTGCAGTTCGGCGGATGGACCCGTTCGACCCGTCCCCCGACCATGTTGGTGTTGCCGACGAAGTCGGCAACGAACGCCGTTCGAGGGCGGGCATAGAGATCCTGCGTGGGCGAGTGTTGAGCGATCTCGCCGTCCTGGATGACGGCGACTCGATCGGCCATCGTGAGCGCCTCCTCCTGATTGTGGGTGACGTGAACGGTCGTGACGTTCGTCTCGCGATGGATACGGAGGAGTTCGTGGCGCATCTCCTCGCGGAGTTTCTTGTCGAGCGAACTCAGCGGTTCGTCGAGCAACATCAGCGAGGGCTCGAACGCCAGCGCACGGGCGATCGCGACCCGCTGTTGTTGGCCGCCCGAAAGCTCCGAAACCTGCCGGTCGGCGATGTCGGGCAGACGGATGAGATCGAGCATCTCTTGGACGCGATCTTCGCGGTCGAACTTGTCGACCCGACGCATTTTGAGCGGGAAGGCGATGTTCTCGGCGACGCTCATGTGGGGAAACAGCGCCATGCTCTGAAAGACCATCCCGATGTTTCGCTCGTAGGGGGGCTTCTGTGTGACGACCTCGCCGTCGATATGAATGTCGCCCTCTGTCGGTTTCGTGAACCCGGCGATCATATGCAATAGTGTGGTCTTTCCCGCGCCGCTGGGACCGAGCAGCGTGAGGAACTCCTGATCGCGAACGTCGAGCGAGACGTTGTCGACGGCGACGACGTCGTCGAACGCCTTCGTCACGTTCTCGATACGGACGGCGACGTCCCTGTCGTCCAGGTCCTCGGACCCGGGTCCCGCCGAAAGAGCGTCGTCCTGATCTAGAGCCATATCAACTGTCACCTGCAGACGATATATATAGTTTGGGCCAACGGCGGTATCCGCGTCGTCCTGAAAAGGGTGGGTCTCACACCAGCGGACGGCGATCAACCCGGTTCGTCGAGTTCGGTGACCACACCGCCGACGATTTTCCCTTCGGCCCGGCGGAGGTGTTCTTCGAACGTCCGCCGCCCTAGATCGAGCGTCGCGGCGATCTCTGCCGACGTATGCTCCCGGGGGATCTCGTAGAACCCGTGCTCGTAGGCTGCGTGTAACGCTTCGGCCTGCCGATCGGTCAGTTCTGACGTTACTGAACGGGATCGACCGACAGTATCGTCGAGAACATCGTGGGTTTGCCGGTGTTTCGATTCGACGGTGACCGGGAAGTTCTCGACGAGCTGTTGATAGAGTTCGGTGAGGCTGTCCTCCGAAAGCGCGAGTACCTGCACCAAGAGCTGTCCGTGTTCGTACTGCTGTGGCGGCCACGACAGACAGCCGTGGTTGGCGAGATACGCCTCGATCAACGGTTCCTGATGGGTCCGCAAACAGTCGTCGGTAACCAAAAGCAGCGTTTCGTCAGTTCGGTACGTATCCTGGATCCCCACGGTCGACCCGATCCGATCCGTCAGAACGTCACAGTCGTTTCCGGTCGCTCGTATCATGTCACAGTGATCATTACACCACATCTCGAGCCGTAAATCTCGGCCGCGTGTCAGTTCGGCGTAGGCGCTGTCGTGTGCGACCCGAAACGTCACTTCGTACAGGCTCATACGGCGTAGTCCGTCTGTATCTATTTAAAACCCGCCACTAGGAGGGGTATCGTTGAACCACCTTGAGAACAGTTCACTATGCATGCCCGGGAATCAGGAACTGGTCGACGCCGATCGGGGGAGCCCGAGCGAACAGTGGCTCGAGTACCAGGGGTCCCCGACCGGTACCGACATCGAATGTAAGGGGTGGCGACAGGAGGCGGCCCTCCGGATGCTCAACAACAACCTCGATCCGGAGGTCGCGGAGGATCCCGAAAACCTCGTCGTCTACGGCGGTTCGGGGCGAGCGGCCCGGAGCTGGGACGCCTACGACGCGATCCTCTCGGAGCTCAGAGACCTCGAGGACGACGAGACGCTGCTCGTCCAGTCCGGCAAGCCGGTGGGGGTGTTCCGAACACACGAGCGATCCCCCCGGGTGTTGATCGCGAACTCGAACCTCGTCGGCAAATGGGACAACTGGGAGCACTTTCACGAGCTCGAAGCGGAAGGAAAGATCATGTACGGCCAGATGACCGCCGGTTCGTGGGCCTACATCGGCACGCAGGGAATCATTCAGGGGACCTACGAGACGCTCGCCGAACTCGCCCGCCAGGAGTACGATGGGGACCTCCGCGGGAACACGGTCGTCACCGCCGGACTGGGCGGAATGAGCGGTGCACAGCCGCTCGCCGCGACGATGAACTACGGCGTCTGTATCGTCGCCGAAGTCGACGAGAAGCGTATCGACAGACGGATCGAAACCGGCTACTGCATGGAGAAAGCCGAGGACCTCGACGGCGCGCTCGAACGGGCGAGGTCGGCTGTCGAAGCCGGCGAGCCCTACAGCGTGGGCGTCCACATGAACGCCGCCGACATGCTCGAGGCGATGCTCGATCGAGGATTCGTCCCCGACGTCGTCACGGACCAGACGAGCGCCCACGACGTGATGGAGGGGTATTACCCGGCCGGTTATACGGTCGATGAGGCCGAGAAACTCCGCGAGACCGACCCTGAGCGCTACCGCGAGGAGAGTCTCGACACCATGGAGCGACACCTCGATGCGATCCTCGAGATGCAGGATCGGGGTGCGGTCGCGTTCGAGTACGGCAACAACATCCGGGGTCAGGTTCAGGAACACCGCGACCACGGGAACGCTTTCGGTTTTCCTGGCTTCGTGCCGGCGTACATCCGCCCCCAGTTCTGTCGCGGCAAGGGACCGTTCCGGTGGGTGGCGCTGTCGGGTGATCCCGACGATATCCACCGGACCGACGAGGCGATCCTCGAGTTGTTCCCGAAAAAGGATCACCTCGAGCGATGGATCGAACTTGCACAGGAACAGGTCCAGTTCCAGGGGCTCCCGAGTCGGGTCTGTTGGCTCGGTTACAACACCGAAAGCGAGGTCGGCGACGAGCAACTGACCGAACGGGCACGTTTCGCGTTGCGGATCAACGAACTCGTCGCCGAGGGAGAGATCTCGTCGCCGGTCGTGATCACCCGTGACCACCTCGATGCGGGCAGCGTCGCCAGCCCCTTCCGGGAAACCGAGGACATGAAGGACGGCACGGACGCGGTGGCAGACTGGCCGATCCTGAACGCCCTGCTCAACTGCGCGGCGGGGGCCGACATCGTCTCCGTCCACGACGGCGGCGGCGTCGGCATCGGCAACTCGCTACACACGAACAACCACGTCGTCCTCGATGGGACCGAACTCGCCGCTCAGAACGCCCGCCGTGTCTTTACGACCGATCCCGGGATGGGCGTGATCCGACACGCGGACGCCGGGTACGAGGACGCCGTCGACGAGGCCGAACGATCGGGCGTCGCGATGCCGATGCGCGAGCAATGAGCGACCTCGATGCGGTGATTTACGGCGCAGCCGAGATCGCGGCTGTCCGGTCGGGCGAGGGATCGGGTGGCGAACTCGAAACGATCGAAGACGGCGCGGTGGCGGTACGCGACGGCGAGATCGAAGCCGTCGGTGACACCGATACGATCGTCGCCGAGTATCCGCCCGAGAACGCCGAGATGGCGATCGACGCAACCGGAAAGACGGTCGTTCCCGGGTTCGTCGATCCCCACACCCACGCCGTCTTCGCCGGGGACCGATCCGACGAGTTCGAGGCGAAACTCCGCGGGAAGAGCTATCAGGAGATCCTCACGGAGGGCGGTGGGATCCTCCGGTCTGTCCGGGCGACCCGCGAGGCCGACGACGAGACGTTGCTCGAAAACCTCCTCGAACACCTCGATACCATGCTCGCACACGGATCGACGACGGTCGAGGTGAAATCGGGGTACGGCCTCGACACCGAAACCGAACTTCGGATGCTCGACGTCATCGAACGGGCCGACGAACGCCATCCGATCGATCTCGTTCCGACGTATATGGGCGCCCACGCCGTCCCCGAAGAGGTGTCGGCCGAGGAGTACGTCGAGGACGTGATCGACGAGCAACTGCCGGCCGTCGAATCACAGGGGATCGCGGAGTTCTGTGACGTCTTCTGTGAGGAGGGCGTCTTCGATGTCGAACAGTCCCGACGAGTGCTCGAAGCCGGGATAGAGCACGGGCTCGCGCCGAAAGTCCACGCCGAGGAGTTCGTCCGGCTCGGCGGCGCACAGCTCGCCGCCGATCTCGGTGCGACGAGCGCAGATCACCTCCTGCACGCGACCAGCGAGGACGTTCGAGCACTGAACGACGCCGGGACGGTGCCGGTGTTGTTGCCCGGCACGGCCTTCGGACTGGGCGCGGAATACGCCGACGCGCAGGGAATGTTGGCGGAGGGCGCGCCGGTCGCGCTGGCGACCGATTTCAACCCGAACTGTTACGCCCACAGCATGGGCTATGCGATGACGCTCGGCTGTGTCGGCATGCGGATGACACCGGCCGAGGCGCTCGTCGCCGCGACGCACAACGCGGCACGTTCGATCGACCGACCGGCGGGTGGACTGTTGGAGACAGGGGCGCCGGCGGATCTCTGTGTCCTCGACGCGCCTTCCTTCGTCCACGTTCCGTACAACTTCGGCGTAAATCGGTTCGAGACCGTCCTCAAAGACGGGGAGGTCGTCCATGGAGAGTGAAGTCGTCTGTGACGGCTCCACGTTGACCCCCGAAGACGTCGTGGCGGTCGCACGGGAAGACGCCCGCGTAACAGTCTCTGAAGCGGCCAGAGCCGACATCCGGACGGCCAGAGCGCGGGTCGATGAGATCGTCGAGGACGGGACGGTCGCCTACGGGATCAACACCGGATTCGGCGAACTGGTCGACGAACGGATCCCGCCGGCGGACATCGGACAGCTACAGGTGAACCTCCTCCGGAGTCACGCCTCGGGGGCGGGGCGGCCGCTGACTCGCGCCGAAGTCCGCGCGCTGTTGCTCACGCGTATCAACGCCCTGGCGGTCGGCCACTCCGGCATCCGCGAACGCGTCGTCGATCGCCTCGTCGAGATGCTCAACCGGGGCGTTCACCCGTACGTCAAATCTCGCGGTAGTCTCGGGGCGAGCGGCGATCTCGCGCCGCTTGCACACGCCTCGCTCGTGTTGATCGGCGAGGGAGAGGCGGTCGTCGACACCGACGATCGAGAGCCCCAGCCGAGCGAGGATTCGGCCCGGTGTTCGGGCGAGGAGGCGCTGGATCGGGTCGGACTCGAACCGGTAACGCTCACCGCGAAGGAGGGGCTGGCGTTGATCAACGGTACGCAGTTGACGGTCGGACTGGCATCGCTGTTTCTCGTCGACGCCGAGCGGGCGCTGCGTGCGGCCGACGCCACCGGATCGCTCTCGCTCGAGGTGTCGATGGGGACGGACACGATCGCCGAGGCGGCCATCCACGAGGCCCGACCGCACCCCGGACAGCTGGCGACGGCCCGCAACGTCAAACGGCTGACGGCGGGTTCCGAGATCGTCATGTCGCATCGCGACTGCGATCGCGTTCAGGACCCCTACTCCGTGCGGTGTATCCCGCAGGTCCACGGGGCGGTCCGGGACGCGCTGTCGCATCTCCGGGGGGCGGTCGAAACCGAACTCAACAGCGCGACGGACAACCCGCTTTTGTTCGACGGGAGCCGGATCGACGACCGGGCGAGCGGCACCGAGAACGCCCGGGTCGTCTCTGGTGGAAACTTCCACGGCGAGCCGCTGGCGCTGCGGCTCGATTACGCCCTCGGCGCGGTGACCGAACTGGCCGCCATCGGCGAGCGACGGGTCGACAGACTGCTCAACCCGAACGTCCAAGAATCCCATCTCCCGCCGTTTCTGACGCCACAGAGCGGGCTCGGCTCAGGGTACATGATCGCCCAGTACACCGCGGCGGCGATGGTCAACGAGCTCCGATCGATCGGTCGCGCGTCGATCGATACGACGCCAGTCAGCGGAAACCAGGAGGACCACGTCAGCATGAGTACCCAGAGCGCGCTCAACGCGCGACGGGCGCTCGACTGTCTCGCCACCGTCGTCGCGATCGAGCTACTCTGTGGCGCACAGGCCGCCGAGTTCCTCGACGACGACCTCGGCGAACACGGAGTCGGAACGCGGGCCGTCTACGAAACGGTCCGGAAACTCGTCGAACCACTTGAGGAGGACCGCCCACTACACGACGAGATCGAGCGCGTCGAAACGCTCGTTCGATCCGGACTGCTCGAGGAGCGACTCGACGGAGCGCTCGAAGAGCCACTGGAGTAATCAAACGCTGCCCGCCGAATCACGCCGAGGAGGCCGACTGTTCGGCGAACGCCTCCTCGATGTTTTCGATCATCTGGTCGGTCCGTTCCTCGACCGTGCTCCGGATCATCCGGAAGCCGAGCGAGGCGAGTTTGCCGCTGACGTCGACGTTCATCTCGAAATCGATCGCCGTCCGGCCGTTGTCGGTCTCGGAGAGATCGAAGTTCGCCTCCGCGCTCACGCGGGTGTCGGAGCCGTCACTGTGTCCGGAGACGGTGACGGCGAAGTCGTCCGGCGGATTGAACCGGACAACGTCGAGTTCGAGTTCGAGATCGAGCGACATCATCGAGATCCGCTCGCTCACCTCGGCCCGATACTCGCGTTCGGCCGTTTGTTCGACGTGACTGCAGTTCGGAATCGTGCGCTCGAGCATCTCCGGTCTCTGCATCTCCTCGATGACGGTTTCGCGCGGGACAGCCACCAGTATGCGTTCCTCTGAAAGCTCCATACTGAACGATTAAATACCAGTTATATAAATCTTGAGGGGGTCTAGCAAGCCGGACGCCTGCTCAGTCATCGTTGGCCGCGGCCGGCGGCGTGTCTGCCTCCGACGCCGCCCTCTGAAGTCGTTCGAGAACGTGATCCGGGGTCATCGGAATCTCGGTGAAGCGGACTCCGGTCGCGTTGTAGGCGGCGTTCGCGATCGCGGCCGCGGTGGGGTTGATACAGGGTTCGGCGATCCCCTTGGCTCCGAAGGGGCCGCTCGGCTCGTCGGTCTCGACGAAGAACGTCTCGACCGCGTCGTTCTCGGGCATTCCCGAGGCAGGGAGGGTCTTGTAATCCGCGAGGTTGGCGTTTATCATCCGGCCGGAATCCTCGTCGTAGGTGGTCGTCTCCGAGAGCGCATAGCCCGCACCCCGGTGAAAGCCGCCGACCTGCTGGCCTTTCGCCGGTGTCGGGTTGATGATCGTCCCGGCATCGTTGCCCAACACAACGTTCAACAGCTCGATTTCGCCCGTCCGGGTGTCGACCTCGAGTTCGACGAACTGCGCCGAGTAGGCTGGCGGACACGACGTCTGACGATTGCTCACCACGGCGGCGACGGTGCCCCAGTTCTTGTGCTCGGCGGTCTTTGCGACCTCCCCGATCGTGATCCGCTTTTCGGGGATCCCCTCGACGTAGAGACAGCCGTCACCCTCTTTTGAGTCCGGTTCGATCCGGATCGCGTCCGGCGGCACTTCGAGGATCCACGAACCGAACTCCAAGAGCTGTTCTCTGGCCTGCTTTGCGGCCTTGTGGACCGCCGCTCCGCCGGCGTAGACGCCGCGAGTCGCGTGGGTACAGACGTCGTAGACGGTGTTTTTCGTGTCGGTCGGGGAGACGCCCACGTTGTCGACCGGCACGTCGAGTTCCTCGGCGACCATCTTCGCCCCCGCATCGAGCGTTCCGCCGCCGTGGTCCTGAAGCGCGGTGACGAGGTCGATAGAGCCGTCCTCGTTGATCTTGACGAGCGCGCCGGAGTAATCGACCGCCTCACCGGGAACCGGGCCGCCCGTGCCGGAAGTATGCAGCCCGCGAGCCATGCCGATCCCGCGCCGGAACCGACCCTCCTTCTCTTCGGGGGGCCGACGGGAGTCCCAGCCGATCCGTTCGGCTCCCTCGTCGAGTAGCTCCTCGACACCGTCGCTTTTGACGATCGATTTGATCGAAGGGCCCTGTCCCCAAAACGTGTCGCCCTCGCCGACGTAGTTCTCGCGGATGAGTTCGACCGGATCGATGTCGAGTTCCCCGGCGATCGCATCGACCAGCGACTCGACGGCGAACGTCGTCTGGGGGTTGGCAAACCCCTGCATCGCACACGCCGGGGCCTTGTTCGTGTAGACGGCACGGCCCCGAAACCGGACGTGATCGAAGTTATACAGCGACGCGACGAACCCGCCCATCACGCCGAGGAACGGGTACGCCTGGATGTTATGGGAGCCGACGTCAGTCAGCGTGTCCATCTCGGCGGCGACGAGTTCGCCGTCCTCCGTCGCGCCGATCTTGAGATCGATCTCCGTGGGGTACCGACAGTGATCGTACATATCGACGTCGCGGCTCGAAACCAGTTTGACGGGGCGATCGGCCGCAAGCGCCAGCGCGACCGAGATGGGAACGACGGAGTTCATCTGGATGCTCGACCCGAACGAGCCCCCGAGCGGCATCTTCTTGACGTTGATATCCGAGAGCTTGAGATCGAATATCTCCCCGAGAAGCTGTCGCGTGTTGTGAATCGTCTGGGTCGTCGGCCAGACCGTGATCCCGCCGTTCGGTTCGGGTCGACAGACGGACGATTTGGTCTCGAGTTGGGCGTGATACGCCCGCCCGGTCTCGAAGGACTCCTCGAGGACGACGTCCGCTTTCTCGAAGCCCGAATCGGCGTCCCCGACATCGATCTCTCGTTCGGTCGCGACGTTGTTCTCGATCTCGAGTTCCTCGCCGTCGAGGACGACCGTCTCGTGTAACGTCGGCGCGTCTTCCACCATCGCCGCCTCGGGATCGGTGACGTGTTCGAGCACCTCATAGGAGACGTCGATCGCCGCTTTGGCGGCCTCTGCGCGCTCTTTGCTCGGGGCGGCGACCGCGGCGACCGCTTCCCCGACCTGTCTGGGGTGATCGGTGAGGGCCGTCTTGTCCTTGAACGTCGCCTCCGGGAGGCTGATCGTCCGTTCGTTGTACCGCAGATCCGGGACGTCCTCGTGCGTGATACAGACAGCGCCCATCTCCTCGGCCCCCGTCGTGTCGATCTCCTGTACCCTCGCGTGGGCGTGTGGGCTCCGGACGACCGCGGCGTGCCACATCCCGGGGAGATCCAGATCGGACGTGTATGTCGTCTTCCCGGTCACTTTCCCGACGGCGTCTTTCCGGGGAGTGTCCTTGCCGATCGCGTGCGGTTCGGTGTCGTCGGTCATCAGTCCGATGGGGAGGTGAGTTCGCTCGTCTCCCCCGAGTTGAGCTGTTCGACCGCGTACTGGATGCTGTCGATGATCTTGGTGTAGCCGGTACACCGACAGGTGTTTCCGTGGATCGCGGTTTTGATCTCCTCGTCGGTCGGATCCGGGTTCTCCTCGAGCAAGGAGACGGCGGACATAATGAATCCGGGCGTACAGAACCCACACTGGAGACCGAACTCCTCGACGAATCCCTCCTGAACGGGGTGAAGCTCGTCCCCGTCGGCCAGTCCCTCGACAGTCTGAATCTCGGTGTCGGCGGCCCCGCCGACCATCTGCATGCAGGCTTTGCGGGCCTCGCCGTCGATCCTGACGGTGCAGGCGCCACAGACGCCGGTCGAACAGCCCTGTTTCGTTCCTTTCAGGTCGAGTTCCTCTCTGAGCACTTCCGAGAGCGGTCTGGCGGGATCGACGTCGACGTCGTGGCCCGTCCCGTTTACCGTGAGCGTGAGTTCGCTCATCGAATCCCTCCGAGTCGTTCTTCGGCGGTTTCGAGCGCGTTCCCGACCAGGTTCTCGACCATCTCCTCGCGGTAGCCCTCGTCGATACTCGGATCCGAAGCGACCGGCGTCTCCGCCCTGGCAGCTTCGGCAGCCGATTCCAGGGTCGGCGCGGCGAGATCGGAGCCGACGAGTTCGGCGGCTGTCCCCTCGAGCAACAACGGTCTGTTCGTCGTCGCACCGACGGCGACCCGAGCGTCGGTACACGTTCCGTCCTCGGCGGCGAGATAGGCGGCGGCGTTGACGATCGCGCGGTCGTTTTCGCGGAACGCCAGCCGTTCGTAGGCGATCGCCTCGTCGCCGTCGAGAGCGGGCAGCCGAACCTCCGTGACGAGCGCCTGCTCGTCGAGGGCGCTGCGGTAGTAACCGACGAAGAAGTCCTCGGCGTCGTACTCGGTCCGTCCGTCGGCGGTTTCGGCGACGATCGTCGCATCGGAGACGAGAAACACCGGCGGGTAATCGGCGGTCGGGTCGGCGTAGGCGGCCACGCCGCCGATCGTCCCGGCGTTTCGGATCTGGACGTCGGCGATCCGGCTCGCCGATTCGGAGAGCGCCGGCAGCGTTTCGGCGACGGCCTCGGACGTCTCGATGTCCCGGTGGGTGGTCGTCGCCCCGATCCGGAGCGCGCCGTCGTCCACCTCGATTCCTTCGAGCTGTTCGATCCCCTTGATATCGACGAGGACGTCCGGCGAGAGGATCCCCTCCTTCGTCAGGAGCGAAAGCGACTGTCCCCCGGCGACGACGACCGCCTCGTCGTTGTCAGCGAGGAGGCGACACGCCGATTCGACGTCTGTCGGTGTATGGTACTCTGCTTCTGCGATCATGAGCGATATGGGATAGATGCGAGAGGTGAATGATAAATGTTCGCATCACCGGGGCCTCGATGGGGTGTGCCGATTCACTTCTCGGAGCGATTCATCGCCGCGTAGACGGTCTCGGGATCGGCGGGCAATTCGGTCACGCGGCTTCCGACCGCGTCACGGATCGCGTTCAGGATAGCCGCGGGTGTCGCCGTAATCGCCGGCTCCCCGATCCCCTTCGCGTTGTAGGGACCGACCCCTGTCCCTTTCTCGACGAGGACCGACGTGAGTTCGGGCATATCGTCGGAACTCGGGAGCTGATAATCAGCCAGATTCCGCGTCAGCGGGACGCCCTCGTCGAGTTCGTAATCCTCCATGAGCGTGTAGCCGAGCCCCTGGACCGCACCGCCCTCGATCTGTCCTTCGACGCGGGCGGGATTGATGGCCTTGCCGACGTCGTGGGCACAGGCGAGCTTCGTGACGGTGACCTTCCCGGTGTCGGCGTCGATCTCGACCTCGGCCGCCTGGGTGCTGAACGTGAAATCCGGGAAGATCTTCCCGTCGAGTACCTCGTCGGTGACGGGATCGGCCGTCGGAGCGCGGAACGTATGGAAGCTCTGGAGTGGGTTTCCCTTGGCGTGACACTCCTGGACGACCTCCGAAAGCGAAACCGACTGCCCACCCTCCATCGCCCGCACGGTTCGATCCTCGATCGTGAGCCGATCGGCGTCGACCGAGAGCATCTCCGCCGCCCGCTCGAGGACGTCGTCGCGGACGCTTGCCGCCGCCTTTTTTGTGGCGTTACCGGACATATACAGCCCCCGCGTCGCCGTCACCGTCCCGCCGAGCGGCGTCGATTGGGTATCGCTGTTGTTGACGTGGATGTCCTCGACCGGGATCCCGAGTTCCTCGGCCGTGATCTGTTTGAGTGACTCGCGCTGTCCGCCACCGAGATCCGGGATCCCGGACCGGACGACGGCGCTTCCGTCCTTCTCGAGGCTGATCCACGCCGAGGACATGTCGTGGAGATAACACATCCGGCCGTAGGACTGCCAGCTGCTCGCGAAGCCGCGACCGACGAGCGTCCCGTCGTCACGTTCGGCCGCCTCTCCGAGCGCCTCCATCGCTTTCTGTTGAGTCTCCTCGAGGGCGACGACCGATTCGATCTCCCGGCCGGTAGCCGTCGCATCACCCTGCGAGAGGTAGTTCTTCGCGCGGAACTCGAGCGGATCCATCCCGAGTTCGCGGGCGAGGTCATCCATCTGCTGTTCGACGCCGACCGTGACCTCCATCGATCCGAACGACCGGAAGGCGCTGCCGGGCGTGTTGTTCGTCAGCGCCGAGTAGGCGTCGACAGAGACGTTCGGGATCTCGTAGGGGCCGGTCGAATGATAGCAGGCGTACAGCAGGATCCACGGGCTGAGATAGACGTACGCTCCCGAATCGGAGACGACTTCGGCCTCCATCGCGGTCAGTTTCCCCTCGGCGGTAGCGCCGTGTTTGAATTTCAGCGTGAACGGCGAGCGCTTGTGCCGGCCGAAGAACATCTCGTCGCGGTCGTATGTCAGCTTCACGGGTCGTTCGGTCGCGTCGACCAACAGCGCGATGAACGGTTCGACGTTCAGATCCTCCTTGCCGCCGAAGCCGCCGCCCATGATGGTGCCCCGGATCCGGACTTTGCTTTCGGGGATGTCGAGCATTTCGGCGATTTCGCGGTACTGCTCTATGACCTGTGTCGCGACTCGGAGGTTGAGCACGCCGTCCTCGAACCAGCCGACGCCGGATTCGGGCTCGAGGTGGGCGTGTTCCTGAAACTGGGTTTCGAACTCGTTTTCGACGACGACGTCGGCCTCCTCGAAGCCAGCCTCGATGTCGCCGTCCCGAAGCTTCCATCTCGCGATGACGTTGTTCTCGCCGTGGACCTCCGGGGCGTCCTCGTCCATCGCCGTCTCGGGGTCGTAGACGCCCTCGGTGGGATCGTAGGTGACGTCGATCCGGTTCGTGGCCTTCTTTGCGAGCCGTCGAGTTTCGGCGGCCACGAGTGCGATCGGTTCCCCGAAATACCGGACCACGTCGTCGGCGAGGACGACGTGATTCGCTTCCAACAGTCCGACGTCGGCCGGCTGGCCGACGATGTTCGTGATCGATTCGTTGTTGGGTACGTCCTCGGCGGTCAACACCGTGACGACGCCGTCCATCGCCTCGGCCGCCGACGTATCCACGTCGATGAGTTTCGCAGCGGGTTCGCTACTGCGAACGACCGCGCCGTGGAGCATCTCCGCTTTGTCGAAGTCGTCCGCGTATATCGGTTCACCGCGTACCTTCGTCCGTTCGTCCGCGCCCGGGATCGAATGACCCACACCGCTGTCTCCCGTTCGTTCGTTGGCGCTCTCCTCTCTTTTTGAAACGCTGGGTTGTTGTTTGCTCATCTCGGATCACTCGGTTGTCGGTTCCCGGCGACCGGGGGCCCGCCGTGTCGAACACAGGTCGTCGCGGCTGTTCAACACTGACGGATCGGAGGGCCGCTGGAGTTTCGACGCCATAGGTTCCGTAACAGTATCTCCCTTCTTAAACGCTTCCCTCGTTCTGTCCCGAGAGACTACGTTTCCCCTTCCGAGAGGCGTGTCTCCATGTCGATGTTCACTTCGATGACGTTCGCCGTCCGAACGACGAGCTCGGGGAGTTCCTCGTGGAACCGGTCGTCGCGAAGCCGGCTCGTCGGTCCCGACACGCTGATGGACCCGAGTACGTCGCCTGCCTGGTTTCGTAACGGCGCGCCGACCGCACGGATCCCTCGAATCTCCTCCTCGTCGTTGTAGGCGTACCCGCGCTCACGGATGGCATCGAGCGTTTCGAGGAGTTCTCCGCGATCGGTTACCGTCCGTTCGGTCGTCGCAGGGAGGCCGTGCGTCTCGATGATCGTCTCGACGCGGTCGCGCGGGAGCGCCGCGAGGATCGCCTTCCCGGTCGCGGTATCGTGGAGGTGTGCGGACGTATGGAGTTTCTGTTGATGGTATTCGTTTCCGACGGACTCCGGACCGTGGGCCTTATATAAATGGATCTGTCGGTCGTGCTGTTCGGTGGAGAGGTGGACGGTCTCGCCGGTTTCCTCCGCGAGCTCCTCGATCTTCGGCCGCGCGGGCCCGAAAAGCGTCCCGGTCGTTCGGACGAAGGCACCGATCTGAAAGAAACGGAGACTGAGATGGTACTCGGGTCCTTCCTTGACGAGCCAGTTATCGGCCTGAAGCGTGGAAACGTAGTTGTAGACCGTACTCTTCGAGGTATCCAGTTCTTCGGCGAGTTCCGCGACGGTCGCACCCCCCTCGTCCATCAGAACCTCGACGATCTCGGTCGCCCTCGCCAACGTCGACAGCGTCCGATCGCCGTCGTCGGAACCGCGTTCGGAGGCCGGTGTTTCCATATACCGGAATAGGTGATTGTGAACAAATAACTAACGGTCGTTCACTGTGGGGCTCGGGTGCAATAATCGGGAACCGAGTGAACGACCGATAAGATTTCGAGAGAAAACGGTCACGAAACTGGACGAAATGCGTGAGAGGTCCGGACCGTCGGTTCCGGTATCTGGAGGGTGAAAGTCGGAGAAACGACGCCGGCCACGAACGGCGACGACGGGCGAACGGATTGTCCGATTCGGCTGTCGAACACGGTACGCACCGGTGTTTCGTCCGGTTTAGTACCGAAACCGGGTTCCAGTTCAGGATCGGATAGTCCGGTCGAACCTGGATAAAGATAACAACAATAACGACGTTACGAACCAATCCGGGAGCGGTGTTCGTCGGTCGATCGTCCGCGCTTTCGTCACCGTCGACTTGTCCTGACTTCGATCACATATCGCTACGTATAGCACGTGTGGTCGGTCATATAACGGAAACGCCCGGCGCACGGAAGAGTGGACCGTGAACTGCGACACGATCACTTATAACCCTCCGATCGGTACGTCCGAACAGGTGAGAAAACGTGTCCACAAACACCGACGAAACGTATATCAGGAAAGCATTGAAACTTGCCGAAGAGGCGCTCGCGGCGGGGAACCCTCCGTTCGGATCGCTGCTGGTTCTCGAGGGAGCCGTCGTCGAGACGAGCACGAACACGACGGCGACCGGGGACGATATCACGGCTCACCCGGAGTTGAAACTCGCCCGGTACGCCGCCCGGGAACTCTCCGAGGACGAGCGGGCCGCGTGTACGATGTACACGAGCACGGAACCGTGTGCGATGTGTGCCGGCGCGATCTATTACTCCGGGTTGGGACGAGTCGTCTACAGCGTCGCCGGAAGTTCGCTTCCACGCGTTCGCGAGGATCGCGGGATCGACATCCCGTGTGCGGAGGTGATCGAACGCGGCGAGGGGACGGCGACGGTCGACGGGCCGATACTGGAGGCGGACGGACTGGAGATACTCGGACGGTATTACTGAACTTCGACAATGATCCCGTGATGATATTCCTGCTTGGAATCATAAATATACACTTGGCAGGATCATCTATTGGTGTATGACCAATTAACAGTATAAAAACCGGGTGCTTGATGAAAATATCGCGTGAAGAGATAGCTTATTATCGATCCCGAACCCCGTGTGGGTATGCTCGAAATACCGTTGCACGCCGGCGCGGAACACCCGAACCTGAGCTGGATCGTCCTCTCGAGTCTCCTCTCGTTCGCCGTGGGGCTCGGACTCGGGACGTACTCCGATCGGTTCCGGGAGTTCGTTCGGACGCGTACCGCAGAATCCGGGGAGTAATCGGCCGGTTCGAACATGCAAACGAAACCACTAACTCTGAACCGGAAGGCCGGGTCGGATCATTCAATGGGGGGGACGGACCCGTGAGCAACCCGATCCCCGGCGAACTGCTGGCGTCCGACGAGCCGATCGAAATCAACGCCGGTCGGGAAACGGCGACGGTGACCGTCGAGAACACGGGGGACCGCCCGGTACAGGTCGGCTCGCATTTCCACTTCTTCGAGTCGAACCCGGCGCTGGAGTTCGATCGCGAGACGGCCTACGGAACCCGACTCGATATCCCCGCCGGGACGGCGGTCCGGTTCGAACCGGGCATCGAACGGAACGTCGATCTCGTCGCGATCGGCGGGCGTCGGATCGTTCACGGAGCGGGCGGCCTCGTCAACGGTGAACTCGACGACGAAGCGGTTCGCGAGCGTGCCTTCGATCGCGCCGAAACGCGGGGATACCGAGGGATCGATCGATGACGAGGGAGCTCTCCCGGCGGGAGTACACCGATCTCTTCGGTGCGACCGAAGGTGATCGACTCCGACTCGGCGATACGTCGCTTCTGGCCGAGATCGAACGCGATCACACGACCTACGGCGACGAGGCGGTCTTCGGCGGCGGCAAGACGATGCGGGACGGGATGGGGATGCAGTCCGGTATCACACAGGCCGAAGGGGCGCTCGATTGGGTGTTCTCGAACGTCGTCGTCATCGACCCGATCCACGGAATCGAGAAGGGCGACATCGGCGTCCGGAACGGCCGGATCGCCGGGATCGGCAAAGCCGGTAACCCGGACACGATGGACGGCGTCGACGAGGAACTCGTCATCGGTCCGAGCACGGATACGGCCCCGGCGGACGGTCTCATCGCGACGCCCGGTGGGTTCGACATCCACGTCCACTTCAACAGCCCACAGCTGTTCGAACACGCCCTCGCCAGCGGGATCACCACGATGTTCGGCGGCGGCTACGGCGGCGGCGCGACGACGTGTACACCCGGTCCCGAGAACATCGAACGCTTCCTGCAGGCGGCCGAGGAGTGGCCGATGAACGTCGGGTTCTACGGGAAGGGCAACAGCAGCCGGCCGGACGCGTTGCGCGAACAGATCGAAGCCGGCGCCTGTGGGCTCAAACTCCACGAGGACTGGGGCTCGACGCCGGCCGCGATCGATTCCTGCCTCGCCTACGCCGACGAGGCTGACGTTCAGGTGTGTATCCACACGGACACGCTGAACGAATCGGGGTTCGTCGAGGAGACGTTCGACGCGATCGACGGGAGGGCCATCCACACGTTCCACATCGAGGGCGCCGGCGGCGGCCACGCGCCGGACGTGCTGGAGTTGGTCGGGCACGATCACATGCTCCCCTCGTCGACGAACCCGTCGATGCCATACACGGTGAACACGTTCGACGAACATCTCGATATGGTGATGGTCTGTCATCACCTCAACCCAGACGTCCCGGAGGACGTCGCCTTCGCCGAATCGCGGATCCGCGCGGAGACGATCGCCGCCGAGGACGTCCTCCACGATCAGGGCGCGATCAGCATGATGACCTCGGACTCGCAGGCGATGGGGCGGATGGCCGAGGTCATCGCGCGAACGTGGCAGACGGCCGATAAGATGAAAAAACAGCGCGGCCCGCTGCCCGAAGACGAGGGGACCGACGCCGACAACCGACGGATCAAACGCTACGTCGCGAAGTACACGATCAACCCCGCGAAGGTCGCCGGGATCGACGAGTACGTCGGCTCGCTCGAAGCCGGGAAAATGGCCGATATCGTCCTCTGGGAACCCGACTTCTTCGGCGTCAAGCCGAAGTACGTCATCAAAGGTGGGTTCCCGGTGTACAGCCAGATGGGCGAGGCCAACGGCTCTCTCATGACCTGTGAGCCGGTCGAGATGCGCCCCCGTGCGGGCGCGATGGGAAAGGCGAAAAACGCGCTGTCGGTGTCGTTCGTCAGCGAGGCGGCCTACGGGAACGACGTCGGCGAGGCGTACGGTCTCGAGACGCCCGTCCGACCCGTCCGTGGCACCCGATCCGTACGGAAATCCGATATGGTGTACAACGACTACTGTCCCGAGAACATCGACATCGACGCCCAGACGTTCGAAGTATCGATCGACGGCGAACACGTCACGTGTGAGCCGGCCGAGGAGGTCGCACTCGCACAGCGGTACCACATATGAACCGGACACGGAGCTACCAATTATGAACCTCTCACCCAAAGAAAAAGAGCGGCTGACGGTGTTCACGGTCGCGGAACTCGCCCGTCGCCGCCGGGAGCGCGGCGTCGTCCTCAACCACCCGGAAACGGTCGCGTACATCTCCGATTGGGCCTGCGAACGGGCCCGGGAAGGGATGTCCGTCTCGGAGATACGCGAGGGGGCGACGGCGCTTCTGACGCGCGAGGACGTGATGGACGGCGTCCCGGAGATGATCGACATGATACAGGTCGAGCCGATGTTCCCGGACGGAACGAAACTCGTGACGGTCCACGACCCGATCAGAGCCGACTCGCCCGAGCAACTGGAGGAACGATGAGCCACAGAGACGTCGCGACGGTCGGGCTGGGCGGGCCGGTCGGATCCGGCAAGACGGCGCTGGTCCAGCGGCTCGTCCCGCGACTCGACGAAGCGGGGTACGACGTCGGCGTGATCGCAAACGACATCATGACACAGGAGGACGCCGATCGGCTCCGGGAATCCTTCGAGGGATTGATCCCGCCTGACCTGGTTGAAGGCGTCGAGACGGGTGCCTGCCCGCACACCGGGATCCGTGAGGATCCATCGATGAACATCGCCGCGATCGATTCGTTCACCGAATCGTATCCCGAGTTGGACGTCGTCTTACTGGAGAGCGGCGGGGACAACCTCGCGGCGACGTTCAACCCCGAACTCGCCGATTACTTCGTCTTCGTCATAAGCGTCGCCGAGGGCGACGATATCCCGAGAAAGCGCGGCCCCGGGGTGACGCAGGCCGATCTCCTCGTCGTCAACAAGACCGATCTGGCTCCCTACGTCGACGCCGACCTCGACGTCATGCGCCGGGACGCGGAGACGGTTCGGGGTGACGCGCCGACCTGTTTCACCGACTGTAAGGCCAGCGAGGGGATCGACGAGGTCCTCGACCACATCGAAAGCCGAGTGTTGTTCGCATGAGCGCCGTTCCGGAGGCGTTCGAGGAATACGGCGAGGAACCCCTCCCGCAGGCGCCCGCGTTCGGACCGGGAAAGGACGGTGTCCTCGAGGCGACGCTCGCGAGGCAACCGGGCGGGGAGACGCGGCTCCTCTCGGAGCACGTGAAGGTCCCGTATCACCTGACCGGAACGCTCGATACCGATCCGGTACCCGGAATGACAACGCTGTGTCTGCAGGAGCCGACCGGCGGCGTCGCCCAGGGCGATCGCCACCGCCTCGATATCGACGCCCGAGAGCGTGCCCGTGCACACGTCACGACACAGAGCGCAACCAAGGTCCACAGCATGCGCGCGAACTACGCCCACCTTGAGACGACGCTTCGGGCCGACGCGGACGCGCACCTGGAGTACGTCCCCGGACCGACGATCGTCAACGAGGACTCGCGCTGTCTCCAGACGGTCTCCGTCGAACTCGACCCGACGGCGTGTGTGATCGTCGCCGACGTGCTCGTCCCCGACGGGCTCACGGGACAGGAGCCGTTCGGCTTCGATCATTACCACAGTCGCGTCGAGGCACGCTCTGATGGACGGCTCCGCTGTGCTGACACCGTCGACCTCCGGCCGAGTGAACGGGACCCAAGAGATCAGGCGACGGTCGGCGAGTACGGCGTCGTCGGATCGCTGTACGTGCTCGCGCCCTCTTCGGACGCCGAGGCGCTTTCGGAGCGGATTCACGGACGGCTGGACGGGACGCCGGAAACGAAAGCCGGCGTCTCGACGCTACCGTACGAGACCGGGGTCGTCGTTCGCGTTCTCGGCGATCGCGGGACGGACGTGACTGCGGCGATCAGGACCGCCTGGGACGAGACTCGGCTGGCGACGTTCGGTGTCAGCGCCCCCGCCGACAGGAGGTACTGATGCGGCGGATCGACGGCGTCGTCGGCAACCGCCACGAGGATCCCGAACTCGACGAGCGGATCTCGGCCTACGAACACGAGGGGACCCTAGAGCGTGTCGTCATCGACGCCGGCGAGCGGAAGAAATCCCGCCTGCGCGTCGAGACCGACGCCGGAACCGATCTCGGGATCGTGGTCGACCGATCCGAACTCCGCGCCGGCGACGTTCTCTTCGTCGACGATGAGGGAGCGGCCGTCGTCACGTTCGAACAACGGGACGCGTACGTGATCGATCTCCCGGACTCGGGATCGGAGACGCCCGCCGCTGCGGTCGAACTCGGACACCGGATCGGTAACCAACACTGGGATATCGCCGTCAGGGACGGAAGCGTCTACGTCCCACTCGAGGTCGAAAAGCGGATCCTCGAGGACGTCCTCGGACCGTACCTCCCCGAGGGATCGGCGACGAGATACGGGACGGTCGACGCGGAGCTGTTCGTCGACGGACCGTCGACCGGTCACCGGACGGGGAGTCACGATCACGACCACAGCGACGCGGACCATACCCATGAGTGACGCGTCCGTGCTCGCGGCGATGCGCTTTGCGGACTCCTTTCTGCCGGTCGGGACCTACACGGCCTCTTACGGTATCGAGCAGTACATCAACGAGGGTCGGATCGAAAGCGGCGAGGAACTCGGCGACCTGATCGAGGCGTATCTCCGCCGGATCGTCGGCCCCGCCGAAACGGTCGCGCTCGCGAACGCCCACGGGTCGGCGGCCGACGGCGATCTCGACGGGGTACTGGCGGCCGACGAACGGCTGTACGCGGCCACGCTCCCGGCGGAGTTCCGGACGAGTTCGACGAAGGCGGGACGGACGCTTCTCGAGCTGTTCAGGGGGACCGATCCGGAACTGTTCGACGGCAGTGTCGCCGCCGACTACGCCGTACGGGTCGACGGCGACGAGAGTCCCGGGGCGTATCCGGTCGTTCTCGGCGTCCTCACACAGCGTGTCGGTATCGATCGGGAAACGGCGTGTCTCGTCGGTGCGTACTCGTTCGTGACGGAGCTTCTGGGGGCGGCCCAGCGGCTCGGACGCTTCGGACACACCGAAATACAGACGCAGCTCGCGGAGCTGCTTCCCGTCATCGAGTCGGTCTGTGCGGAGTATCGGGGCGCGGATCTCGGTTCGCTGGCCTCCTTCGCCCCGCTCGCCGAGACCATGGGGATGGCCCACGAACGGGCCGAAAGACGGCTGTTCATGAGCTGACCGCTCCGGGGTATCGAAATCGGATGGCCAGGCCCCGTGTTCTCGGTTGCGGCGAACACAACCGTTTAGTCGCCGAGAGAACATTCTGGGGACGTGATCTCAGTAAACGGCACTCGGCTGCGGGCGGACATCGAAGCCAACGCCGAGTTCGGAGCGATAGACGCCGAGGACGGACGGGGCCGATCCGTCCTCGTGGGGACGGAAGCCGACAGGGGAGCCAGAGAGTATCTCGTTGACCGGCTGGAGGACGCCGGACTGACGGTTCGCGTGGACGGCGTCGGAAATATCGCCGGCCGGTGGACGCCGGAGAGCGCTGATCCCGACGCCGCCCCCGTCGCCGCGGGAAGTCATCTCGACTCGGTACCCGAAGGTGGGATCTTCGACGGCCCGCTCGGCGTCTACGCGGCGCTCGAAGCCGTGCGGGCGATACAGGAATCCGACATCGAGCCCGACCGCCCGATCGAGGTCGTCTCCTTCACCGAGGAGGAGGGAACGCGGTTCGATCCGCTCGTCGGGTCGAAAGTGGCGGCGGGCGAACTCGCTGTCGAAGCCGCACTCGAATCGGTTGATAGCGACGGTGTGACGTTGGAATCGGCACTGAAGTCGATCGGATACCGCGGGAGCGATCGCCTCGACGCAGCCGAGTGGGATGCCTGGCTGGAACTCCACGTCGAACAACACACCGTCTTAGAGGAACGGGACGTCCCGGTCGGCGTCGTCACGACGATCACCGGGATCGCCCGATGTGACGTCGAGATAACGGGCGAGGCGAACCACGCCGGCACGACGCCGATGGGCGATCGACACGACTCGCTGGCGGCGGCCGCCGAGTTCGTCCTCGACGTCGAACGGGCGGCAAAGGAGGTCGTCGCGACGGACAGTTCGGCGGCCGTCGGTACCGTCGGATCGGCGACCGTTCGGCCGAACGGTATAAACGTCGTTCCGGGACGGGTCGATCTCGGCCTCGATATCCGCGATGTCGATCCCGAACCGATAGACGCCCTCGTCGATCGGGCGCGGAAGAGTCTGGCGCGGATCGAGACCGATCGGGAGGGGATCTCCACGGACATCGATCGGTCTTTCGACGTCCGGCCGGTGGAGATGAGCGAACGCTGCCGGAACGCGCTTTACGCCGGTAGCGACCGAGCGGACATCGGTACGACTGAACTGCACTCGGGCGCCGGACACGACACGATGGTTGTCGGCCGGGTGACCGATGTCGGACTCCTGTTCGTCCGTTCCAGAGACGGGATCTCTCACAATCCGCTCGAGTGGACGGACTGGGATGACTGCGCGCAAGCGACGCGGGTCCTCACGGAGGCGATAGCGGAACTCGCGCTCGAGTGAACGACGGCCCGAGATCGGGCCGAACGGAACGACCCGTCTTTAATATAACAGGCATAACACTGTTATTCAATTACGGGGTATCCGATGCGTTCGGGGAGCCCTCGCCGACCGTGTCCGGGTCGACAGGGGGATGACTCCGGACCGACTTCCCCGAAAAATAAAACGGCGGACGAGACGGATATGTCGAACGACTCTCGGAAAAATACGAGACGAAAGACTCTGCAAGCATGGCCGTCCTCGAGCGGCGTATCAACCGCTCGAGAACCGATTGCCGGTGTCAGTAATTGCCGTCGGTATCGATCGGCCGTTCGGCATGTTCGGCTGTACTGTTCGTTTCTTATTTCGGATATAAATGTCTGAATACTCGGAAAATAGTGCATATTAGCGAATATATAAATAAATTTGGCGGTGAAAAACACAGATACGGATCCGATTCCGGCTCGTAGGCGAATGCCGGCTCCATCCGCGTCCGAAAATACCGAACAGCCGATCGACTGATCGCCGTGACGGGGTCCCTCCTTGTGGAGTGTCTGTCGACAACTGCTCTCTTTGAGCCCGGGGAAAAAATGATTCGTCCAGTATATATGGATATTAAAACACTATTGTAGTCCCATTATGGCAAAAATGGAAAGAGATATATGATTAACTTTCTTTGGGGGTAACCGTATGTCATCAGAGACAGACCACTCGCGGTCTATAAAGCGACGAACTATAATGAAGACGCTGGGGGCGGCATCCGCCGTCGGCCTGGCGGGCTGTGCTGGAAACGGCAACGGAAACGGCAACGGGAGCGACGCTCCCGAGACCGCCGACGAGGATCTCGGCGAGCGCGTTCCGACGTTCAGTCTGGAGTACTGGTCGGACTACGGGGGCTTTACGACGATGCAGGAGAACATGCTCCCGACCATCCGTCAGAACATGGAGGAGCTGGGGCTCGACGTCGAGGTCGTCCCCGTCGAGTTCTCGACGAACACCTCGAACGTTTTCGACGATCAGCGGTCGATGGACGCCACGTTCTGGTGGCACACGAACAACGCGGACCGACTCGACCCGAACTCGATTCTCCGGCGGAACGTTATCGACTGGGCCGGTGGAAACGGACGGGGTAACGTCGGCAACTACGCGAACTGTGAGTACTCGGAGCTGGTGTTCGAGCAGGCAACCGCGGAGACTCAAGAAGAGCGCGAGGAGATCATCGAGGCGGCGCAGATGGAGATGATCGAGGACGCCCACGGCGCTCAGGTCACGCCAAACCCGATCATCGGCGCCTACAACGACGACATCGTCGATCTCCAGGGCGTCGGCGCGTCCGGTATCGCCCGCATCAACCCGAGCGTCTTCATCAAGAGCACCACGAGCGTGGATCCGATGGTCGCGGCGATCGATCCGGTCATGCTCGAATCGCGGAACTTCCAGACGTTCACCAACGGGCAGGCGCTGTTCGCGTGGAACCACATCATCCACTCGCCGTTGATACAGTTCGACGAGGACTTCGAACTCCAGCCGATCATCGCCGAATCCTGGGAGGTCGAAGACGCGTTCACGATCAATGTGACGCTCCGCGACGACGCCACGTTCCACAACGGCGACCAGATCACCGCCGAGGACGTGAAATTCACGTGGGAACAGCTCACTCGCGGCGGGAACGCCGGCGTCTATCCGCGCGTCGTCACGCCGCCGTTCGAGGGCGGCGAGGAGCCGCCGTTCGACGACGGGATCGAGATTCACGACGATCTGAACCTTACGTTCAACTTCGAGGAGCCGTATCTCCCGTTCGTCGCGACGGAGATGGCGCGGTGGGGGATCATGCACAGAGAGTCCTTCGAGGCCGAAGGCGCGCTCGAAAATCCCGACGGCTTCGAGTGGGAGTCGGAGGTCGGATCCGGTCCCTACGAGGTCACGACGCTCGCGACCGGGGAGACGATGGAGATGGTCCCGCACGACGGCCACCCCGTCTATCCGCCCGAACAGGGACTCATCTTCCAGCCGTTCCGCGAGGAGGAGACGGCGGCTTCGGCGCTGCTTTCGGACGAGGTCCACATCCTCCCGGAATCGTCGATCGGCGCCGCGTTCCGGGCCGACGAGGAAGAGGGGCCGTACGAAATGTACCTCGCGGAGGGGTTCGTCGGCCACTACCTCGCGTTCACCCATCCCGAGGCGCCCTCGAAATTCCAGCCGTTCCGACGGGCGGTCAGCGCGTGTCTCGACCGCCAAGAGATGGCCGCGGTCGCGTTCCGCGGCGAAGTCGAACCGACCGTCGTCGACTCCGTGCTCCATCCGGCCCACCCCAACGCGGTCGATCCGGACGAGGCTCCGCTCGCGACCGACGACCCGTCCGGGGACCTCGATCAGGCTCGCGAATACCTCATGGACGCGGGCTGGGGATGGGACGGCGACGGCGAACTCCACTACCCGCCGGACGCCGATCTCGAACCGCTGTGATCTCTTTTCGGAGTTCGTCTCGGGCCGTGATCGTCGCCGCGGTGTACTGCGGCAGATCGATCTCGTCCAGACGCCCGTCGGGCTGATCGGCGAGGATCACCTTCCCGCAGGCGGACGCATGAAGCGGGGCCTGTTTGCCGACCGCACCGTTGGTTCGGGACGCCCTTCGGCCCTTCTCCTTCGAGACGTAAACCGCCCGTCCCTGCTCTCGGGTAACGTACCAGACGGTCTCGCCGGTCTCTTCGGCACACCGTTGCAGTGTCGGTTCGACCGTCCCGAGTACATCGAGCGATTCCCGGGTCTCCCGTCCGTATTTGAGGAAGATCGATCCGATGCGGAACTGGTCGCCGTCACGGACCAGCCAGCCCTGCTCTTCGAGCGTCATCAGATAACCGTGGGCGGTGCTTTTCGCGATACCGAGTTCGGTCGACACCTCGAGGGTACCGACGGCACCGGCGTCGCACACCAACTCGATGATGTCGAAGACGCGCCGGGCCGTTTTGACCCTCCCTGACCCGTTCTTGTGCCCGACCATGGCACGTTTACACGTTACTGGTTGAAGAGTCTTCGGAAGTGACCAAATAATTGTACGAGACAGAGCTGATCACGCAATATTTCTGCATTTATTACACTAGCGGGCCGAATAATAGCACCGAGACGCGGTCGCCGCAAGCTGTATATACCCGCTTTTCGATGTCCACGATATGGCTTCGCTCACGAACGAGGAGATCCTGGAACTGGCCGCGTCGATCGGCGTCGAACTCGGCGCGGGCGAGCTCGACACGATCCGTTCGTACGTCAACGAGAACCTGACTGGACTCGATCGGATCGAAGAGCTGCGGCTTCACGCCACGCGGGAGCCGACCGGCGAACGGGCGTGGTGGACACCCTCCGAAGACGAGCACAACGCGATCGTCACCTGCTGTGAGGTTCCTCCGTCGGAGTCACACGACGGGACGCTCGAGGGATCGACGGTCGGCGTCAAGGACATCATCGCCGTCGCGGGCGTGCCGATGCAGTGCGGTTCGGAGGCGATGGTCGGATACGTGCCGGGGCGGGACGCGACGGTCGTCGACCGACTCCGGAAAGCGGGCGCGACGATCGCCGCGAAGACGAACCTCGACGAGTTCGCCGGCGGTGCCCGTGGGATCTCCTATCACGGACAGATGAGCAACCCCCGAGACCCGTCGCGTATCCCCGGCGGCTCCTCGGGCGGCAGCGCCGTCGCCGTCGCCACCGGAGCGGTCGACGTCGCTCTCGGAACCGATACGGGGGGTTCCGTCCGGATTCCCAGCGCGTACTGTGGGATCGTCGGGCTGAAGGGGACCTACGGGCTCGTGCCGCTGTCGGGTGTCGTCGAGAACACCTACACGCTCGATCACGTCGGTCCGATGACCGCCTCGGTCGCCGATGCGGCGGTCGTACTGGATGCGATCGCCGGTAAGGAGCGGGGCGATCCGGCGAGCATGCAGGCCGCCGGGCGGGACGAATACGAGGTCGGTTCGTACGCCGCCGCCGTCGAGGACGCGCCGCCGGTTCCGGGGCTTACGATCGGCATCGTCGCCGAGGGATTGGGCGAGGGGACCGCCGAGCAGGCTGTCGATCCGGGCGTCGTAGAGCATACGGAGGCGACGATCGATCGGCTGGCCGACGCCGGCTGTGCCGTCGAGGAGATCTCGATCGACTCGTGGGAGGCCGCCAGCGCGATCAAACGGACGCTGAGCTACACTGAACTGGCGGCCCACTGGCGGGACGGGGGCGCACCGATCCGTCGCGGCGGATCGGTCGACGAGGGGTATCAGGCCGGATTCGCCGCCCGGACGCGCTCGAACAGCGGACTGACGGGGGCGTACTACCGGGCTCGGATGATCGCGGGCGCGTTCTTGCTGTCCGAAAAGAACGGCCGTCCGTACACCCGTGCGCAGGCAGCCAGACGTGTTATCGAGACGGACCTCCGCGACGCGCTGGCGGGTGTCGACGTCCTCGCGACGCCGACGGTCGCCGGGCCCCCCTCGAAGATCGACGAAGCCGCCGATCCCGGACTGAGCTACTCGCGGAACACGCGACCGGCGAACGTGACCGGCCAGCCGGCGATCACGCTGCCGAGCGGAACGAAGGACGGACTACCAGTGGGATTCCAACTCGTGGCGGATCACTTCGAGGAGGCGGCGCTCTTGGCGACCGCCGCGAGCATCGAAGACACGATCGCGCCGTAAATCGCAGCTCTACGGCGCTTTCGGGACCCGCCGGGACCGGATCGGTCAGTCCATCGGGACGAAGATTGAAATACGCGGGTTCGGTGAAGGAAATCGACGCGTACTTTTCCGATCTAAACCTCCAGAGGAATCGCATTCGAACGATCGTGGCGCTCGCCGCCGGTCGAATGGAAGCGGCGTTCGACCGGCCGTAAAAAAAAGAGTACCGGGGCGGATTCCATCGGTCCGTGGCGTCGAGTGTGGGATCCGAGATTTCACGTGATCACAATAAGATAACAGTAGTAGTCTCGTTATATTTGTTTTAACAGTGCATACGCACCCGTGGTCTTATTATGATTAAAATATCGCTCCACCCCCTCGAGAGCGGCACGCTGCCGACGGACCGGTAGATAACCGACGAAAGAGTATACGGGCGAATACATATTACATATACAATTAAAAGTATTTCTTATCTGATCGGACGGCCCAACGTCGTTCGAGAGAATTACACGGAACGGGGAAACGCGGCCGGTTTCGTCGTAAAATTCGGTTTATTCAATTAGACGGTCGATACAGAAACGAATCGTCGGAAGGAACCGATCGGAGCAGTCACGGAAATCTATATTGCGACTGTAATATAAATACATTTACATATATCGTTTCATAGAGTAGTCAGGACGTGATGCAGGGTGCCCTCCTGAGAAAGCCTCTCGACGACCGAGTACCATAGGCGTTAGCGATCGTAGCAACCGGACCTACTTGTTGTCCTTCGAACCTCGCGGTCGTTCCCCGGTGATCGGCGATTCGTACGCCTCGAAAGCGTCCAAAAGCGGCGCCGCCTCGGAGTCGACGAGGAGTAGGTCACGCTGCGTGTGGCTGAGGAATCCTTCCGTTTCCGCGTGATCGAAGTGCGCCACGAGACCGTCGTAATACCCGGCGACGTTCAACAGTCCGCACGGTTTCGAATGGAACCCGTGTTTCGCCCGTCCGAGCACGTCGAACAGTTCTTCGTGGGTTCCGATTCCACCCGGAAAGGCGACGAAGCCGTCGGCGTATTCGACCATCCGCTCTTTGCGTTCGGGTTTCGTCTCCGTCGTCACGAGTTCCGTCAGTCCCGGGTGCGGTTGTTCCCGCTCCCGTATCGATTCCGGGATGATTCCGACGACGTCTCCACCTTCCCCGAGCACCGCGTCGGCGAGTGTTCCCATCGCCCCACCCTGACCGCCGCCGTACACCAAGCCGAGATCCCGCTCGACGAGCGCGACCGCGAACTCCCCGATCGCTGTACTGTAGGCCGTCTCGTCGCTGTCACCGGAGCCACAGAAGGCACAGATCCAGTCCATGTGGGGAGGGGGAACGGAGATCTATTTAAATACACCCATCTTCCACGTGGATCATAGAAAGCAGACTTCTCCGGCGCCGTTCTGGTTGGGTCCCACAACCTTTATTAGATTTGTATCTCGATCTTAAACTGAACTCGTATGAAAAAGAACAACATTGAGGAAATGGAGCGTCGCGATCTGCTACGAGCGACTGGGGCCGGCTTGGGTACCGCAGCAATGGTCAGTTTCAGTGGCTGTGCGGGTGACGAGGACGACGGCGAACCGACCGACGACGGCGAACCGACCGACGACAGCGAACCGACCGACGACGACGAACCGGAAGATGAGGGGTTCGAGACGATCCAGGCACCGTACGTGCTCACCGAGGACGCGCTGGATATGATACCGTTCCAGCTCGGACAGGAGGAGGGTATTTTTGCCGATTACGGTATCAACCTCAATATCGAGATCACGGGATATGGGGAGTATTCGCGGGCACTCACGACCGGTGACTCCGAGTTCGGCAACGCAGACCAGTCGATGTTCGTCGACGCGCACACCTCCGATTTCGAACAGGTCGCATTCGGCAGCAACCTGCTCCAGCTCAACAGTATCTTCGTCCGCGAGGATTCGGACATCGAATCGCCGGCGGATCTCGAAGGGCGCAGCGTCGGCGTTCCGTTCTGGGAGTCGGGGACGACGCTCGGGATGCGGGCGACGATACAGGACGAATACGGCTTCTCACTCAGAGAGGACACCGACGGGACAGCCGCGGATCCGCCGGTGCTTCAGGAGCTCCTTCTAAACGGCGAAATCGATGCGGCGGCCCAGTTCACCGGGTTCACCATCCGAGGGTTCGCGAACGACGAACTCCGCTCGATCTACGATATCGGCCCGTACTGGGAAGAACGAACCGGCCATCCGCTCGAAGTCATATACTTCGCTGCCCGTGAGGAGTGGCTCGAAGACAACTGGGACGTCGCCTACCGGTTCTCACAGGCGTGGGAAGAGAGTTTGGAGCTGCTCGCCGAAGACCCCGGGGACGCATACAACAGGCTCGGGTTGTTGGCGGGGTTACAGACCGAAGAGGAGGTCGAAATCGCCGTCGACCGGTTCAACGACGGGCGAGTCCATCACCTCGAACAGAGCGCCTGGAACGAGGAGTACATCGACGCCCAACACGAGTTCCTAGAGCTGCTCGAACAGTACGACCTGAAAGACGAGGCACCGCCGCGTGAGAAGATGATCACTCACGACGAACTGGCCGAGAACGCGGGCGAATAACACGGCCGACGGGAGTTTTTTCGACGCGACAGTCACTCACGCCACGCGAACAGCCTGTATTCGAGCGGCTTGAGTATCAGATACTCGATGGCGAAGATCGTCACGACGAACAACAACAGATAGGAGACGATCGGCGTGATCTGCCCCTGGTTGAACCAAAACCGGATGATCGCACCCATGCCGTCGTTCGTTCCGAACGCTTCACCGACCAGCACGATCTTCCAGATCATACCGAGCATATACCGACTGCTCGCGAAGATGTACGAGAACAGATGCGGGATGAAGACGTAGCGCCAGATCAGGAAGTCACTGCTGTCGAAGGCGTTCGCCATCTCGATGAGATTGGCGTCGATGTCCTTCATGCCCTCCCACATGTTGACGACGCCGAACGGCGTCGCCGTGAACACGACCGCCAGCATGATCGAGCGCCCGTCGAAGCCGAGCAGTATCATCACGATGAGGATGACGACGACGTCGGGAGCCGTCATCGTGATCGGCAACCACGGGCTCACGAGCTTCTCCATGTCCGTGTACAGCCCCATGACGATTCCGATGACCACACTGAGCACGAGGCTGATCCCGAGGATCACCAGCACACGCCGGAGCGACACCCACAGATGAGTCAGCCCCGTGTTCCCGCGTGGTCCCGGTTCCGAAAGGAGTTCGACGCTCGTGGTGACGGTCTCCAGCGGCGCGGGAATCGCCCGTGGCAAAAACAGCGACCCGACGTGCCACAACAGCACGAACGAGACGACGGAAAACCCCATGACTCCGGCACGGGCGAGACGGGCGCGGACGCGTGGGGTGACGTTCATTGATTCGGTTCGATCTCGGAGTAAAACTCGTCCAACAGCGATGCCTCGATCTCGAGAAGCGCTTCGTCCTTTTGATCGCGCGGACGTTCGACGTCGACGGTCGTCCGGCTGAAGATCTCCCCGCTCGTGTTCATAAAGAGGATCTGATCGGAGAGATACACGGCCTCGGAGATGTTGTGCGTGACGAAGACGATCGTCTTCTCCGTTTCCCCCCACAGGTCGACGACGTCGCTTCGGAGCTTCTGGGCGGTGATCTCATCGAGCGCGCTGAACGGCTCGTCCATCAGTAAGATATCCTGTTCGACGGCGAGCGCCCTCGCGAGACCGACTCGCTGACGCATTCCGCCGGACAGTCTGAGAGGGTACGACCGCTCTTCGCCGGCGAGATCGACCATCTGGAGGTACTTTCGAACGCGGTCGTCTTGCTCCGATTTGGGGACGCCTTTCGACTTGAGCGCGAACTTGATGTTGTCCTCGACGGTCTGCCAGTTCAGCAGTCGGGGTTCCTGAAAGACGTACGCGTACGGGAGATCACCTTGCTGGATCTCGGTGCCGTCGCGGCGGATTGTCCCGGAATCCATGATAACCAACCCCGAAATGACGTTCAAAAGCGTCGATTTACCACAGCCGGACGGTCCCATGATCGTGGTAAAGGAGTTGTCTTCGAGTTCCACGTCGATCCCGTCGAGGACGACGAGTTCGTTTCCGTCGGCGTCTTCGAACGATTTTTCGATGTCGATGAGTTCTATCGTCATGTTATGCACCAGCCATCCGTGCTTCCGTATCCGTCTCGGCGTTCGGGCGCCATTCGAACTGTCGTTCCTCCTGTCGTTTGAGAACCCGTTCGAGGAGGAAGACACCGACCATCGCGGGGAGTGTCCACGCGATGATCATGTCGTTCTGTCGCAAAAAGAAGTACTCGTTTATGACGAACCCGAGGCCGCTCTGTGTGCCGAAGATCTCCGCGACCAGCATGACTTTCCAGGACACAGAGAGGACGATCCGCATCATCGAGTAGATGTACGGCGTCAAATGGGGGATCACGATGTTCCGCCAGACGAGATACTGGCTTGCGTCGTATGAATCCGCCATCTCCAGCAGTTCCGGATCGAGACTCTTCGTCCCCTCCCAGACGTTGATGATGACGTACGGCGTCGTGATGAGGACGCCGACGAAGACGGGGAGCAGGTACGTCGTCAGTCCGAACCACATGACGGCCAGAAACGCCCAGACGATGGAGGGGAATGCGAGCGAAAAGAGGACGTACGGCGAAAAATACCCCTCGAACCACCAGTTCCGACCCATCGCGATACCGAGCAACACGCCGAGCGGCATCGCGATAACGAACGTCAACAGGATACGGACGAACGTGATCCCGATGTGTTCGCGCGGATGGTAGTCCTCGGCGCCAGTGTACACCGAGTACATCGCCTCGCCGAGCTCGAATAGATCCGGGAAAACCGTGGCATGATGAAACGAACCGAGGAGATGCCAGAGCCCGAGCACGACGAGGAAGGAGACGGCGAAGTGTCGGTACGGAACTGATCTAGATCCCATCACTCACGGCGGGAAATCGCGTTGGGGCCAGTATGAACTTTACGGAGTGTCAGTAAACACACTCGACGGACAGCGGAACCGGCTGATATCTCGATTAACGCGTCCGAACGGCGCCGTGGAGCGATACAATTATATTTTCGCTCCTACAACGGCAAAATTCCTATGTCACTCAGGTTCGGTCTACATTACAGCGGCCAGTCGCCGGAGGGCGAGTGGGAACGGATCTACCGACGGACCATCGAGCAGGCCAAAGAGGCGGAAACGCTCGGATACGACGTGCTTTCTGTCGCCGAACACCATTTCCTCCCCGACGGATGGATCCCGGCGCCGACGGTCTTTCTCGGCGGACTTGCGACGGCGACGGAGAAGATCGATCTCCTGAGTAACATCGTCATCTTACCGCTGCATAACCCGATCGAGGTGGCCGAACAGGCCGTCGTGCTCGATCTGCTCTCCGGCGGTCGGTTCCATCTCGGTGTCGCGATAGGCTGGCGCGACGAGGAGTTCGAGGCCTACGGGATCGATAAATCCGAGCGGCTCGGACGGACTGTCGAGGGAATCCGGTTGATCCGTCAGCTACTCACGGAGACGTCAGTGACCTACGAGGGGGATATCTTTCAGGTCGAGGACCTCGATCTAATGCCCCGACCGGTTCAGGAGTCGATCCCGATCTGGTACGGCGGCCAATCCGAGCACGCGATTCGTCGATCCGCACGGATGGCCGACGCCTGGAGTATGAGCCCCATCGAGACGCGTTCGAAACTGGCCGAATCCGCGGAGACGTATCGAGAGGCCCTAGCCGAACAGGATCGGAAGTACGAAAACGTCCGAAAGCCGCTCCGTCGCGAGGCGTACATCGCCGAGGACGACGAGACGGCCTGGGAGGAGGTCGGCCCGTCGCTTCTGTACGAGTATCAGGACGTCTATGGCGATTACGACGACATCGGGCATACGTTCGATTCCGAGGGAACGACCGAGGATGCGCTCGAGGAGCTGCGCGATCACGCCGAGGACCGATTTATCATCGGCAGCCCCGAGACGGCGATCGAGGAGCTCGAAAAGTACGAATCGGCGGTCGGGATCGACGACGCGATCCTCCGGATGCACTTCCCGGGACTCGACCCCGAGAAGTCGGGGAGATCGATGCGGCTCGTCGCCGAGGAAGTCATGCCGTATTTCCGGGAGTGAGCGGTCCCTCATCCGCCGAGAGATTCGACCGTTCCGCGCGGGGACCCGAAACGATTAATCGGCTGAGCGGGATGGGACGGGTATGGTAGAACTGATTGACCTTTCAGGGTACGTCGAGGAGGACCAGCCGGTGTTTCCGGGAAACCAGCGGACGAAGTTCCTCGTCTCGAGCACACACGAGGAGTCCGGCTACACGGGTAAACAACAGGTCGGAAAAGAGACGGGGGCCATCGAACGCAAACTCAAGGCAAAAAAGCAGGGAAGCACGGAGGAACACCTTCACATCCGAACGCTGTTGCTCAGCGAGCACGGGCCGACCCATATCGACTCGATAAGTCATCTTGACCCGACAAGCGAGAAGTCGATCGAGGAGATACCGCTCGAGCGGTTCTACACCGAAGCCGTCGGAATCGATCTCACGGACGTTCCGGCGGCGGAGTTCATTACGATCGAGGACCTCACCGAGGAACTCGACACACACGGGCTCGAACTTCAGGAGGGTGACGCAATACTGCTCCACACCGGCCATCGCGCGGAGAACTACAGTATCGAGGACCACGAAAAGCGGTACAAATACCTCCACGAGTATACGGGATTGAACAGAGCGGCCGCGGATTGGCTCGCAGAACAGCGCGTCTCGAACATCGGTATCGACGCACCGAGCATCGATCACGGAACGGCGGGTCGGACACAGGAGTTCCCGGCACACGATATGTGTGCCGAACACGAGATACTGAACATGGAGAACATGGCCAACTTGGATGCCGTCGTCGGGGAACGGTTCCAGCTGGCTGCGTTCCCGCTGAAACTCCGCGACGGTACCGGCTCACCGATCCGTCCGGTCGCGATTCTCGACGATTGACCGTCAGTCTCTCGATACGGGGTCGGAGGTCACAGTCGAACCGTTCGACGCGAAAACGATCGAACGTTCGAGCGATTTGAACGCTGCCGTCGCTGGACGGTACGTCCGGTCGGCTATCGGGACTTTTTCAGCACACGCAGTTAAAAAAGACGTAGCAAACGGGAACGTTACTCGGCTTCGCCGCGGGTCCACTCGTCGTTCCACGCGTCGTTGGCTTCCCAGAAGTCAGCGACACCGGGGTGGATCGGGATCTCCGGGATGACCGCGTCGGTTTGCGAGACGACATCGGACTGGTCCAGTGCCGCGGGGTCGGCCTCTCGGATCGTGTCGACGTGTTCGGCTGCTAGCCGCGCACACTCTTCGGCCACACGCGGCGGGATCTGCGGACCGAACGCCCACTGACCTGCCAGAACCCACGCGGTCGTGGTATCGCCGGTGATCCGAGTGATGTCCTGCTGCCAGCCGTAAATCTCGATCTCGGACATGACCGGCCCGTCGGTGCGTTCGATGGCATCCTCGAACTCGTCGTCCACTTCGATCGCGTAAATGTCGCCCTCGTTTCTGACGTCGAGCTCTTGGATCCAGCCGGCGAGTTCGAACCCGTTGGTCCCGTAGACAGCCATCGCGTCGATCCGACCTTCCTCGACGGCGCCCGCGGCGTCACTCGCGTCGATGTTGATGATCTCGTTGTTCTCCCAGATCTCCGTATCCCGGAGGATCTTCTCGGTGAGGTTTCGGGTACCGAACCCGGGCTGTATCGGGTAGACGTTGTACCCGCCCTCGAAGAGGTCTGCTGTCGATTCGATACCCGAACCCTCGACTGCGACCCAGTAGCACTCGAGCTCGACGTGGACGAACCCCTGCAGTGGGAGGTCATCGACGGGGTCGTCAGCGAAGCCGCCCGTATCGGTGAACGCCTCAGCGAAGGTGTTGTTATCGATCCCGACTGCGGGGAAATCGCCGGCTTCGTACTCGTAGGGGTGGGCCGCCCAGCCGCCGGACTCCTGTACCGAAATGCTGAGCCAATCGCTGTGCTCGTTCGCTGCTCGGGCGAGCGCCTGTCCCGCCTGATGCGTCGAGGTTCCCGTGGGACTGGCGCCCAACTGGAGCTGGTACTCTTCGGTATCGTCACCGTTGCCGTTCCCATTGCCGTTTCCGTTCCCATTACCGTTGCCGTTCCCATTGCCGTTACCATTACCGTTGCCAGCACATCCTGCGAGGGTGATCAGGCCAGCGACCCCTGCGCCCTGTAGCATTTTGCGCCGTGTTGTTCGGTCTGACATGTAATCATAAAAATGCATTGGGCCTATTAAAACGTTTTCTTTACGGCGTGTGGGGAATAGACTGTAAAATATGGTGTATTTCCGGCTATAGATGTAAAGAAAGAAATAATACTACCGATAACGGGTCGGTTTGTTCCAACATTATGTATCTGGTAACGGTATGGACACAAGCAAAACGAAAGACGACCCGAAACCGACCGACTGCACGGTGGAGACCCGCGATCCAACACGACTATATCGCTCTATTACATACGCACCGCTATGTCAGGGCGACGTGGCCGACGGAAAGGCAGCCGATATACGGGAACGGCTGATAACGCTCTACACAACGATACCCCTAGAGTGGCAGGACGCCGCAGACGCCTACTGGATCGCTCAGGGAGACTCTCCTCGAGGGAGGAAAAACCGCGCTACGTACACTAAACCAATGGCAGACAACCCAAACGAGACATCGGAGCCGATAGACGACGACGGGATACTGGATTCTGGCGGACCGCTCGATCTCGCTGATGGACAAAGGGGGAGATACCAGTATCTGTTGTACATCTTGACGATCCCATACTGGCTTGCCGTCTTTTGGGCACTGCCGTTGCTCGACTCCGATACCGTCATAGCCGCAGCCAGCGTTGCCGGAATTTTCGCGTCCGCCCTCGCGGTTCTGGCGCTGGGGAAAGGCGTCGAGGAACGATCACGAATGGCCGTCATCGTGTTTTCGATCCCGTTTTGGTTCCTGGTGATGTGGTATGCGTCCACCCAGTTCATGCCCCGTGGACAGTACGGGACGATCTTTCTCGGCTGGATGCTGACGATATACGCCCTTATGCAGCTCCCGTTCCTCACGGAGCAACGAAAGCGACTCGAGTTGGCGGTGCTCGGTTTGGCGACTCTGACTACCGCGGTTACGACGGTGTACATCTTCCTGAACTACGATTCGATCGCGATCACCGGCGTGGGTCGGACGACGGACTTCGAGTTGGTGCTCGCGATACTGTTTACGTTCGCCATTTCGTATTTCACTTGGCGAGCGTTCGGTGCGACCTTTCTGATCGTCCTCGTTGGCGGGATCGGATACGGGTTCGCGGGTCCGTATATGCCGGGGCTTCTCAACCATGCCGGTGTCTCACTGCCCCGAATGTTGCGAATTCTCGCTGTGGGTGGAGACGGGTTCTTCGGATTCTTGAATCAGCTAATGGCAGCGTGGATCGCGCTGTTTCTGTTCTATGCCGGACTGTTGAAATCCTACGGTGCGTTCGATCTGATCCTCCGGATCGCGGTCCGGGCGTCGAAATACGTCGACTCGGGGATCGCACAGACGGCGGTCGTCGCGAGTGCAGTTATCGGATCAGTCAACGGGAGTCAAACGGCGAACGCGGGGATGACCGGGTCGTTCACGATCCCGCTGATGAAAGAAAGCGGGATCAAACCGGAAACTGCGGGCGGGATCGAGTCGGTCGCATCGACGTCCGGTCAGGTGTTGCCGCCGGTGATGGGTGCGGCCGCGTTCGTCATGGCGTCGCTCGTCACCGGGATCACCTATCTCGACGTGATCGTCGCCGGGCTCATTCCGGCGGTGATCCTGGCGGTTTCTATCGTTATCGCGGTCCACTACGTCGCCGCCCCACAGATCGAAGATCCGGATATGGATGACACCTTCGATACGAAACTCGACAATACGACCATCGTTCTCGAAACGATCAAATACGGTGTTCCGCTCGTCGTCCTGATGTATGCACTCGGCATTCGACAGGTGACGGTGATGACTGCGGCGCTGTGGACGGCGGCTTCGATGCTCGTGATGGGAACCAGCATGCCGGTGGTTCAGGCGCTGCTGAACGGTGACCCGATCGGGGGAGCGTACAATCAAGCGGCCAAACAGACAGTCGACGGGTTCCGACAGGGCGCGCTCGTCGCCGCGCCCGTGGCCATCATCCTGGCGGCGATAAACGGCGTCGTCGACGTCCTGATGGCGACGGGCGTCCCCGGAACGATCTCGCTCGCACTGATCGATCTCTCGGGGGGCGTTATGATCATCGCCGTCGTTTTGGCGATGATCATCTGTATTCTTCTCGGGTTGGGAATGCCGACGACGGCGGCGTACACTATCGTCGCGCTGTTGGTGGCACCGACACTGATCAATCAGTTCTTCGTCCCCGAGATCGCGGCCCACTTCTTCGTCTTCTATGCGGCCATCCTGGCTGGACTAACGCCACCGATCGCGACCTGTGTCGCTGTCACCTGTGGGATCTCCGGTGGGGGCTTTTGGGGGAGCTGTAAAGAGGCGCTTCGGATCTCCCTCCCGCTGTTCGTGCTTCCGTTCTCCTTTATTTACCATCCGGAACTGGTCTCCGGCGAGTTCACCGTGTCGAACCTCTCGACCGGCCTGATCGTTCTCATCGGGAGCGTCACGATCATCCACGGGATCAACTACCTCTTCGAGTTCGGCCGACCGATAAAATACGGACTCAGGGTCGTGTTCTTCGTTCTCGGGATCGTTATGATGGCCCACCCGGATCAGCTGATCCAGCTCGGGGCGATGGGTATCGCCGTCGCGCTGTACCTGGGGCAGATCCTGTTCGGACGGCCCGATCTCGGATCGCTGGTCCCGGCGCGGCCGAGCTAGCTCGGTTCCGATCGGTCGATCGCTTCGTTCGCACGACCGATCGACGAACCGGGCCGAACCGATCATCGTTTCGATCGCACTTCCCAGAGCAGTCGGAGAGACGGACCGCGATAGAAATAGAATTAAACGTTCGTCGCCATTTCGAACCAGACACAGATCCCATGCAACGGAACACACACGATGTCGTCGTGGTCGGCTGTGGTATCGCCGGGCTCGCGGCCGGATTGCGGCTCGCGGAGCGAAACGTCGACGTCGCGATCCTGGAGAAGGCTCCCGAAAAGAACCGGGGCGGACACACCCAGTTCACCGAATCGTTCCGGATCCCGACGGCCGATATCGATCTCGAGGAAGACGTCGAGTTCAACGTCGAGGACTACAGCGCCTCGGATTTCTACTCGGACATCATGAAGGTCACCAACTACCGCGCCGACGACGATCTGGCCGAGGTCGTCGCCCACGAGTCCGCCGACACCTTCGAGTGGCTCACCGGAAAGGGCCTCGAATGGGAGTATCAGGCACCACACCCCGGATATACGGCCGGACGGGTGTGGCTCCACGGGGCGGACATGGTCACCGATCTCGTCGAGATCCTCGAAGAGGAGGGCGCCGAGATCTACTACCGTGCCGAAGCACAGGAGCTGATCCGCGGGGACGACGGCACGGTCACTGGCGTCGAGGGGTTCCTCGAGGGCGAACGCGTCAGATTCGACGCCGAATCGGTCATCCTCGCGGCGGGCGATTACGGTTCGAGCAAGGAGAAACGGACGCGCTATTACGGTCCCGGCTACGGAAATATGAAGGTCCGAGGGAGCCGGTACAACACCGGTGAGGCGATCGAGGCGGCCATGGACGTCGGGGCGAAATCCGACGGCGAGTGGGGCGACGCCCACATGGCGATCATCGATGCCGGCTCGCCGGACGTCGAGGGTGGGATCACCCGCATCGACGGCTACCAGTACGGCCTCATTTTGAACCACGACGGCGAACGGTTCGTCGACGAGGGCGAGGACGCCCGCGCGCACACCTACGCGAAGTTCGGTCGGCGGATCTTCGAACAGCCCTACCACGAGGCGTTCATCGTCGTCGACTCGAAGGTCGTCGACGACGTCGCCCACATGGGGCCCTCCCGATCGATCAGCGCCGACACCATCGAGGGGTTGGCGAACCGTCTCGACATAGAGAACGTCGAGCGGGCCGTCGAGACTGTCGAGGAGTACAACGCCGCCTGCGACCCGGACGCCTTCGATGGCTACGAACCGAACGAACTGGACGGCAACAGTGCTGAGGGGATCACGCCGAAGAAATCGAACTGGGCGATGCCGCTCGACGAGCCGCCCTACACCGGGTATCCCGTCACCGGCGGGATGACCTTCGCCTTCGGTGGCGTGGCGATCACCCCCGAGGCTGAGGTGTTGGACACGACCGACACCGTCATCCCAGGGCTGTTCGCGGCCGGCAACGCGACCGGCGGGCTCTTTTATAACAACTACCCCGGCGGGACCGGGCTGACGAACGCGGCCGTCTTCGGACGCGTCGCCGGCGAGAGCGCCGCCGAGTTCCTCGAAGAACGGCGAGGACGGACGGCACGTGCCGGACAGGACTAAAATAAAACAATAACTGAATGTTTATTTAATTTATATTTTTATTTAACCCAATACGGTTACCAGATTCATACCACGACGTGAAATCTTACTTTAAACATACGTTTTTACCGGATTTATTTTGTATATAATCTGAATTTGTTTATACAACTGGTTGTGTATGGCTATCTATTACGGGAAATAGAAACAGTGCGGACGGAAACGAATCCCTCGTGAGCGTCCGCAAGTCCGTGGTGGGTACTGTTTAACCTTTGACTACTCTCGAGAATGTACGATTAGTGTTATGTATTTACTGTGATCCATCCCCTGGGGAGCGGACCTCAGACCGGATCGAAACGGTACCCGTCCCACTCTTGAGGTCCGTCGGCGTCCTTGAGCCCGACACCGGGTTCACGGAGCTCCTCGACGTAAACCGCCTCGACGGTCGTTCCGATCTCGACGTCGTCGGTCGTCGTCTGGCCGATCGCCCTGACGGACTCGCCGTCGACGTCGAACTCGACGATCGCGAGATGGTTCGGCTCGCGAACCCCCGGCGGCGTCGCCGTGCTGGTCGTCCACGTCACCACTTCACCGGTGTACTCGCTGAGATCGATCGTCTCGGTCGGCTCCGAGCCGTCACGGCCTCGCGGGTGTCCCGGGTAGCTGATCGATCCGTCCTCGTATCGGTATGCTTCCATCGTCATTGTCCTGTCTCGAAGATCGCCGTCGTCACGCAGTTGCCGAACCCACCGACGTTGCAGGCCAGGCCGGTGTCGGCCTCGACCTGTCGGTCGCCGGCTTCGCCGACGAGCTGTTCGTAAATCTCGTATCCCTGTGCGACACCGCTGGCCCCCAGCGGATGTCCCTTCGATTTGAGCCCGCCCGAGGGGTTTATCGGTCGGTCGCCGTCCATCTTCGTTCGGCCGTCCATGGCGTGTTCCCACGCCCGACCCCGCTCGGCGAAGCCGAGCGCCTCCATCTGGAGGAACTCGAGGATGGTGAACATATCGTGCAGTTCCGCGACGTCGATGTCCTCCGGGCCGATCCCGGCCATTTCGTAGGCCGCCTCGCCGCTGTCGACGACACCGCCCATCGTCGTCGGATCCTCGCGCTCGTGGACGACGTGGGTATCGGTCGCGCCCCCGATCCCCGAGACGACGACGTAGTCGTCGGCGTACTCCTCGGCGACCTCGACCGGACAGAACAGGAGCGCGGCGCTGCCGTCTGTGACCGGACAGAAATCGTACAGCCGGAGCGGATCGGCGACGATCGGGCTTTCGAGGGCCTCCTCGACGGTGATCTCCTTTTGAAACTGTGCCTTTTCGTTCCGGGTCCCGTTCTCGTGGTTCTTGACGGCGACCTCCGCGAGGCTCTCTCGGGGGGCATCGAACCGGTCCAGATACAGCCGTGCGGTCAACCCCGCAAACGACGGGAGTGTCACGCCGTGTTTGTACTCCGCCGGATGGGTGATCGAGGCGATGACGTCGGTGGATTCCGCGGTCGTGCGGTGTGTCATCTTCTCGCCGCCGACCAAAAGCGTCATATCGCTGGCGCCTGAGGCGATCGACTGCCAGGCGGCGTAGATCCCCGCTCCGCCGCTCGCGCTGGTCTGATCGACCCGCTGGCTGTAGGCCGGGATGAGTCCGAGGTCGTGTGCGAGAGCGTTCATGATCCCCGTCTGTCCCTCGAACTCGCCGCTGGCCATGTTCGAGACGTACAGATGCTCGATCGCTTCCGGTGGAACGTCAGCGTCTTCCAGACACGCGCTGCCGGCCTCCGAGAGCAGTTCGCGGATCCACGCCTCGCGCTGTCCGAACTTCGTCATCGATCCGCCGATGACTGCGACTGGCTCGCTCATCGTATGCGCTCTACAGGTGGGGGGTGGGTAAAACTACGTATATTACCGAACGGTTACCCCCGTCTCTTTCCGACTTCCCAGTAACGGGGCTGTACCCGGACGTGAGATGCCGTGGGGGACGATCTCGGAGAGACACGGACGGAACTGATACTCTGTGCGCTCGTTGCGTCGGTCGCGACCGCCGGAAGTCTCTGCTTCAGCGAAGTGATGGGGTTGTATCCCTGTGAACTGTGCTGGTTTCCGCGAATCGCGATGTATCCACTCGTCGTCGTGTTCGCCGTCGCCGCCGACGAAAGGCGCTCCGGGGTCTGGCGAACTGCACTCCCGCTTTCCGTCGGCGGCGGATGTGAAAACGTCCAATTCGAGCTGTTCGGGCTGCTCTCGATACCGAACCTGAAACCATCCGGTGCCGGATCCCGGTCGCGTCCGGTTCCGACGGTCAATCAGCGTTCTCGAAGCCGAGTTCATTCGAGAGCGTCTCTCGGACGGGACAGTTCGACACGGCGTCCCCTCGCCCGCTCCGCCTAACTTCGCCGTGTTCGCGGTCTTTTTTGGTCGCTCACCGAACATCGCCGGCGTTTCCCCGCTCGAACACCGAACCACGATCCGGGCGAAACACGGGTGACGTATCGCGTTTATTGTGCGTCCGCGACGGCGACGCCGGCGAGGTTGACGATGTCTTTGACTTCGTCTCCACGCTGCATCACGTGGACGGGTTTGTCCATTCCGACGAGCATCGGGCCGATGGCCTCGGCCCCGCCGAGTCGCTGGAGGAGTTTGTACGCGATGTTGCCCGCCTCCAGGTTCGGGAACACCAGCACGTTCGCTGGACCCTCCAACTCGGAAAACGAGTAATCCGACGTCAACATCTCCTCGACGACCGCCGTATCCGCCTGCATCTCGCCGTCGACGGGGAAGTCGACCTCCGGATCTGCTCGGAGCCGCCTGGCCGCCTCCCGGGGTTTGTACGTTCCCTCGTTGTCGACGGTCCCGAAATCCGAGTACGACAGAAGCGCGACTCGCGGCTCGACGTTGAACTGGCGCGCGAGGTCGGCGGTGTGTCCGGCGACCTCGGTGAGTACGTCCTCGTCGGGAGCCTGATTGACGGTGGCGTCGGCGATGAAGAGCACTCGGTTTTTGAACGTCAGCATGTAGACGCCGGCGGCGTACTCGGAGTCGGGGTCTGTCCCGATGACCTGCAACGGCGGCCGAAGCGCGGTCGGGTAGTGGTTCGTCAGTCCGGTGAGCATCGCGTCGGCGTCGCCCATCTCGACCATCACGCTCCCCAGATAGTTGCCGTCGTGGACGAGTCCTCCGGCTTCCCGTCGGGTGACGCCGTTTCGCTGTCGGAGCTCGTAGAGCCGTTCCGCATAGGGCGTGAGTTCGTCGGAGACCGGATCGAAGATCTCCGGATCGAAATCCAACCCGAGTTCGGCGGACTGTTCCCAGATCGATCGTTTGTTCCCGATGAGGACCGGTTCGGCGATCCCCTGTTCCGTGAGCTGATACGCCGCGCGAATCATCTTTTCGTCGTCACCCTCAGCCAACACCAGTCGCTTTGGGTCGCTTTTGGCTTTGTTCAACACGACCCGCATCATCTCTCTGGATTTCCCTAACCGAGCCTCGAGTTCCTCGTGGTACTCATCCAGGTCGATCGGCTTCCGTGCGACACCGCTTTCGACGGCTGCCCTCGCGACCGCACCGGAGACCTCGAAGAGGACGCGTGGGTCGAGCGGCTTGGGGATGATGTATTCGGGGCCGAACTGCAGCGGCTGGTCGCCGTAGGCTTTGACGACGGCGTCTGGGACGTCCTGTTTTGCGAGTTTGGCCAGCGCCT